>OLRP01001282.1_pt1 | contig 20398 bp, 21 predicted proteins | sample 1672401 | NCBI WGS metagenome assembly OLRP01 (sample SAMEA3136682, study PRJEB25190) | human gut metagenome | reverse complement strand
ATTTTTTCTTCTTAACGTCTACTGAGGGCGGAGTTAAATATCTGATTTCTGATTGTTGCTGTGCCATGATTAATCCTCCTTTTTAGTTGATTTAACATTTCTTCTCTTAGCAGCATATTCAGCAGCGTATTTATCCATTTTAAAAGTCAAGAAACGGATAACACGTTCGTCACGACGGAAATTAATTTCCAACTTTTCAATAACCTGCGGTTCTGCTTTGAACTCTATCAACTGATAGAAACCAGTTGATTTCTTTTGGATGGGGTAAGCCAGCTTTTTCAAGCCCCAGTTTTCCTCATTGATAATCTCTGCACCTTCTGCAGTCAGAATACCTTTGAATTTCTCTACCGCTTCCTTCATCTGAACATCAGACAAAACGGGAGTTAAAATGAAAACGGTTTCGTATTGATTCATACTTCGTTTAATTAAATAAATAAATTATTTGATTTTAAATGCGGGTGCAAAGTTAGACATTTTATTTTGAACTACAAATATTTAATCTTTTTTTGTATCCGAAGATAGGATTTATCCGGGAAGTGACTTACCTTTGCAAAGTTGTTTAAACAATAATTTCATGATAGAGCAATTTAATTTCGATATCCGGCTTATATTCGCCATATTAAATGGCAAAGTTTCCGCGGCAATCAACCGTAAGCTGTACCGTAACTTCCGTCAGAACGGGCTGGAAATCAGTCCGGAACAATGGACGGTACTCATTTTTTTGTGGGAAAAAGACGGTGTTACACAACAAGAGTTGTGTAATGCAACTTTTAAAGACAAACCCAGCATGACCCGCTTGATAGACAATATGGAACGGCAGCATCTCGTTGTGCGCATTTCCGATAAAAAAGACCGCCGTACCAATTTGATCCACCTGACTAAAGACGGAAAAGAACTGGAAGAAAAAGCGCGCGTCATTGCCGGCCAGACTCTGAAAGAGGCTCTTCATGGCATCACCCTCGACGAATTGAGCATTGGGCAGGAGGTACTGAAAAAGGTATTCTATAATACGAAAGATTAAGCAGAAGAACAGATCTTAAAATCATAAAATCCACTAAATCGTGCATTTATAATGGAATTTTTATCCAAATAATTTCGCCCGTTAAAGAATTATGCTTTAATTTGTGACTGGAATATTATAATCTATTAAAATACACACGCATGAAAGGCTTATTAAAGAACTTAGGATTGATATTAATCTTGGCCGGAGTAGTCATCCTGTTGGCCGTTACTTCTATCGGATCTCCCAGAGGAGCAACCTTTCTTACATAAACCTCCACGCCTTTTGTGATTCCCATATCCATAATCCTTCTCTTGACCGGGCCCTCACCTGTAAGCTTCTGAACCTTTACGGTCTCTCCTACCCGCGCATTCTTTAATGTCTTCAAATCTTTTCCCTTCTTTCCCCAGAGCTCTGCTTCAAACACACTTCTGTTTCAAACACACCCTAGACCATAATCTTGCTTGCCATGTCTTTTCCAATGGCAACCCTGGATTCTTTAACATTGACGATCAGGCTTCCGTTGATTTCGGAAATAACTGTCACAATTCCTCCTACCACAAAGCCCAGTTCCTCAAGGTGTCTCTTAACTTCTTCTTTGCCTCCGATCCTTTTGATCGTGAAAGGTTCACCGGCATTCACCATTGACAGCGGCATTTTTTTCATCCCTTTCTGGTATTTAATAAATGATAAACATTATCTTTATTATGTGGTTAGTGTATTCTAATTTTGGTTAGATGTCAATAACTATTTTTCATTTTTTATTGATAAAGTTTTTCATTTTAAAACATTAATAAAAAATCTCATTTATTTACCACTGTATTATTGCAATGTGCATAATAAAAAGGTCTCAACAACAACGTGTTTCAAGAATACCAGTTAATGCATTTCCGCTGCTTGTGTGGCAGCGCACGATATCAGTGGAAGCTCCCACCTCGTCCAGGGCACATTTCACCATTTTGTGGGATACTGTGTTTGTAAAAAGCACCAGAACATCCGGACATCCTATTTTCTTGCCAAAATCCGCTTCCATCTGTGTAAACACCTTACATTTGCATTTATAAGATTTACAGATTTTTTTATACTGTGCTACCATTCTGTCATGTCCGCCTACGATTACAATACTCATATATGATCCTCCTTTGATTCTGTGTTTTTGTATAGTATTTTATCCTGCGCAAAAGTTATTCACGTTTAACTACGTGTTAGTATAAACTAACGTGCCTCTTCTGTCAATAACCTATTGTGTTTCACAGGCAAAAAAAGACTGTCATACACTAAAATGTACAACAGTCCTTTTCGCGTATATCTGAAAAAGCTTCAGATATTTACGCCCTTATCTGTTTGATCAATATTCTTCGTATCCTACACTGCCATCAGAATAGGTAATCTCATAATATCCGTGTCCGCTTCCGTCGCAGTCGTCATACTGCTGACGGCCGACTTCATATTTCTCCTGAGGAGCTGCCTGTGGAGCTGACTGTGCAGGCTCCTGATAGCTGCCCTGATCCTGGGAATAATCATAATTATCCTGGCTCTGCTGTGCCTGAGCTGCTGCTGCCTGTGCCGCTGCTGCCTCAGCCTGGGCTTTGGCATCCTTTTCAGCCTTTACCTTGGCATCTGCTGCCTCTTTGTTCTCTGTAATGTAGGTATGATACACATAACCTGTGATCTCATCTGCCTGCACCTTGATCCAGCCCGGTGCAACAGCAATGCCCTTTACCTCAGCGCCTGTGGAAAGAACCTTTAAGGATTTGGACTCTTTGTCTGCCTTTTCACGGACATTTACATTGGAGAGAAGATACATGGTAAGGGATTCTCCCCACTCTTTCTCTTCTGCTGTCTCAGCCACTTCCTCTTCCTTTTTGTCCTTATTCTCATATTTGATATAGAGGAATCCATATTCATCATAGATAACAGGCTCCGTCCAGGAATCCGGATCAATGTTTTTGAAAACATGCTCTGTTCCGTCTTCACCGGTAACTGTAAGCATCTTACCCTGGGCTTTTTCTGTAGTCTCTGCTGTGTCTTCTGTTTTTGTATCCTCTGCCTTTGCGTCCTCTGTCTCATCTGCTGCATCTTCCAGCTCTCCTGCTGTCAGTGCATATCCTGTCTGATTTTTCACAGTCAGCTCCTGGGTTTCGGTTTTGATCTTCAGATCTTCCACCTCTTTTGTCTCCTCTGCTGCTTCTGCACTTTCAGTCTGTGCATTCTCCTCTGTCTGTGCCCCAAATGCTGCGACAGGTGTCAGGGCAACTGCCCCTGCTACTGAGATGCTTAAAATTTTAGTAATTAACTTCTTTTTCATTGTATGGAATCCTCCTTAATATTATTTTGATAAATATTATAAATTTTATTATCTTTCTCAATGAGTATTTCAACATCATTTCCGTCTGCTGCCACCAGCTCACTGGGCAGATAGAGACAAAATCCGTTATCATCCAGATTCTCTCCCACTTTAACATCCATAGGAAAGGCCTCATAGACAGAGCCATTGACCTTCAGATAAATCCGGGAATCTGTATCCAGAAGCCCTTCTTTGATCCGGCCGCTGAGCTGAGCAGTCATTCCCTGAGGCTTGATCTTTACATCAACAGCCCCATCAGATCCCTGAAGCTCCTGATCCTCAGTCAGACTGATTTCCTTTGCTGTAAGCACAGGTGGAAACTGGGACATTTCCGGCAGAAAACGTTCTGCCCTCTCAATGATCACCGTATCCGCGCTATGAGTCTCCACATCCATCAGCTGATAAGGAATTCCTCTGGAAAAATAGGCATTGGCATAGGCATCTGCCATATAAGGAAGCAGGGCATTTCCAAAGGAATCCCTGTACATGACCAGGCTTCCCTCTTTTACCGGATTTACGGTGGTGATTCGAGGATCAAAATTGCTCTGGATCTCTTCCACAGTAGCATAGGTGGTCTCTTTGTCATAATAAATCTCATCGTCTGCTGTCGAAGCCAGGGGATACAGCATAGTATCCAGATCTCCTGTATAATCCCTGCGTACTGTATAGCTTTCTCCCTCATAGGAATCATGGTCCTTACCAAGGGCATCCATCAGTACATCTGCTGCCAGTGCTGCACCCTTGTTATTCCAGTGGGAATCCCGGGCATGGTAGAGAACCTCATCCTCCTCCATCAGTGCCTGGTACAGGTCTGCATAAGCAACCTTTTCTGTTTTCAGCCAGTTTTCCAGATTCTCTCTGTTTGTCTGGCCGGATACCTTCAGCTTATCATAATAAGGCATGTTATCTCCGTAGAGAGAGTTCTTATTGGGAGCAATGGTAAACAGGAAATTCACTCCCTTTTCCTCCAGAGCCTGCTGGGTCATGGACAGCATATGGGCAATATTGAACAGGCTTCTGTCAGACAATAAATCCTGTCCCAGATAGTCATTCAGAGAATCCTTGTAATAGAGCCAGCCATTTTTACCCTGGATCACACCATCTGCAGTAGAGGTTTCCAGAAGTCTGCCGTGAAGCAGTGCATTTCCGGTAACCAGTTCATTTCTGAACGCAAAATGCTCCTGGAAATAATCTCCGGCCTGGGAAAGCCATTCCACATTAATCTTCCCCTCCTCTGTTTTTGGAGAAGGAAACTCTGAAAGCTGTCTGTTTTCTGAAGATGTCTCCTGCTTTGTCACAAGCATTCCCAGGGAAGGACAAAGGCAGATGGCAAAAAACAAAATACAATAAATCAATTTTCCTTTTTTCATAGCTGCCTCCCTTAAAACCTGAAATAAATAAATGGATTATAGGTTCCGCTTGCAAGGCTGAGAATGCAGATCACCAGACCTGTCAGGCTGCAGACATATGCCACAGGACCGTACCATTTCTTTTCACTTATCAGTTTTTTAACAGGGCAGCAGGCAATCAGCGCACCGGCCAGAGTAACCAGAAAAACAGGGGTCATCTGCTGCAGTGTAAAGCTCATGGCACCGGCATTCCATCCAAAACCTGTAAACATTTTCCTGACCCAGAAGCATCCCTGTGCCATGGTCTCTGCTCTGAAAAATACAAATCCGATGCATACCACCAGCAGAGCATACACATGCTGGAAGAAGGATTTTACAGCAGAGCCTTTTTTTCCGATCCAGGGAATATATTCCTCAAGCATTAGGAAAAATCCATGATAAACACCCCAGAACAGGAAATTAACGGCTGCTCCATGCCAGATTCCGGTACACAGAAAAACAATCATCTTGTTGACAACTGTGCGGAACTTTCCTTTGCGGTTTCCCCCAAGAGGGATGTACAGATACTCCAGAAACCATCCGGAAAGGGACATATGCCATCTTCTCCAGAATTCCCGGATCGTGCCACTGATATATGGATAATTAAAGTTTTCCTTAAAGTGGAATCCGAACATCCATCCCAGACCAATGGCCATATCACTGTAACCGCTGAAATCAAAATAGATCTGGAGCATATAGGAAATGGCTCCCAGCCATGCTCCTGCCCCATTGATGGAACCTGCAGATGCACCAAAAAGATTGTCAGCCACCAGTCCCAGGGTATTGGCCAGGAGAACCTTTTTACAGAGACCTGCAGAAAATCTGCGGATTCCCAGGGCAACACCGTCCAGTGTCACCGTTCTCTGGTCAATCTCCGCTGCCACATCATGATACTTCACAATAGGTCCCGCGATCAGCTGTGGGAAAAAGGATATGTAGAGAAGTACTTTTGCATAGTTTTTCTGGGCCTTGGTTGTTTCCCGGTAAACATCGATCACATAAGACATTGCCTGGAAGGTAAAGAAAGAAATACCGATAGGCATGCGGATCTGAGGCAGCGGCAGATGAAGCCCTGTCACACTGTTGACCATCCCAAGGATAAAATCTGTATACTTAAATACAATAAGGATTCCCAGATTGCAGATCACTGCCAGAACCAGGATTCCCTTCCTGTGATTTTGGAACCTGTCAATCCCGCAGGCGCAGAAATAATTCAATAAAGTGGAAATAAACAATAAAATAATATATACCGGTTCTCCGTAAGCATAGAAAAGTACGCTTGCCAGGAGAAGAAGTGCATTTTTAGCCCGTATTCCCGGCAGAATACAGTGCAGGACAAAAACAGCCGGCAAAAATACACACATAAAAACCATTGAACTGAAAACCATAATTTATGTCACCTGTCATTTATGGAGTACTTTTACATTACACCAAAAATAACCTCTACTCCTTTTGCAGTCTCGCCTGTGCTTAATACAAAGTTATCATAATACAGCAGATATTCTTTGCCGTTTCCATAACAGCCTGTTCCTTTTTTGATCTTTTTCGGTTTTCCCAGAAGCTGTCTCAGAGGTGCAGCCTTCTTTTCATACCCATAGGCCTTACGGATCTTCTTTGTCTTCGCCACATCGTACACACCTGTCTTAGAATTAAAAGCATAGAGCTTTTCCCCGGAATTCAGATAAGAAGCAGCCACGCCCTTTATCATTCTGGCATTTGTATCAAAGCCATACTGCTTGCCGCCAATCTTCTTCACAGCCAGTTTTTTTCTTCCGAACATGTCTTTGCTTCCTGCATAGGCAGCTCCGTCTTTGCCAAAATAGTATCTGTAGGTCTTTTTGGTTTTGGCATCCTTTACATTTTTCCATTTATTTTTGATTCTGGCAGAGGTGCCGTCCTCTTTTACTTCGTAGAAATAGTATTTGCCTTTTTCCTTTACCAGTCCCTTTTTAACTGTTGTCTGCCCGGACTGTGTTGTTTCTGCTCCATTAACAGAAACAGCAGATACAGACACGAACAGCAGACAGAAAACAGTCAGGATTATTTTTACAGATTTTTTTAACATCTTTCTTATTTTCTTCCTTTCTCCTTTTTATTTTCTTATAGTGAAGGGGATCTATTTCCAATCCCCTCCCTGTTTATCTTAGTCAGAAGTTAACGTTATAGATTTTCTGGGTTTTGTAGACTTTGCCTTCCATGGAAGCATGCTTCTGCATAAACCATTTCACATCTTTTCTCTTGGAGAATCTATTGGCATTGGTGTCAAAGGTATACCATTTGCCTTTTACCTTAATCTCTACCCATCCATGGTTCTGCCATCTGGAGGTATTATACAGATTACTTGTTCCAATGCAGATTCTCACAGGAAGTCCTGTTGCACGTCTGGCAAGATAAGCAAAGGTAGCTGCATCATGGTAGCAGCTTGCCTTCTTTGTGGCCAGAGTTTCCTTTGCAAGCTTGGCATCCCAGCCTTTTGCAGAAGGAATCCCCATATAACGTGTATACTTGTAAGCTTTTTTAGTGTAATTAAACAGCTTCTGTAATTTCTGCTTGTCCGTTGTTTTCTTTGTAAATTTTTGAGCCTTGATCACCTTGTCCAGTGATTTTGCCAGATTTTTGTCCTTCAGGTTTTTCCCTGGTTTCGCAGCCTGCGCACTTACTGTCTCTACTGTAACAGCCTGTGGAACCCCATCAGCTGCACCTGCAGGTACTGTGCCGAAGGCAAGAGCTGCTGAAGTACAGAGCACCATCAGTTTCTTAAAAATTGTCTTTTTCATCATAACTTTTCTCTCCTTTTCATAAAACTTAACCTGTAACTGCAAAAAAATAGCAGTCAGGTGTTATATTATAACTTCAGGCTGTCAGACAGCTCTGAAGTCAGGCTCATATCAGGCGAATTTCACAGAGCCGGAAGTCCAGTGATAAACCCCATATCCGGCAGTACCATAAATACCCGGTGCCCATCCTGCATAAGTTCCTTCAGGATCATAGCTGAGACCGTTGATCTGTACCCAGCAATGTCTGGTCATTCCATCAGCCCTGCCGTCACGGGAACCCGGTACATATCCGTAAACCATATAAGGCTTATAACCAACTTCCTGTGCCAATGCTGCAAATGCACATGCAAATCCATAACAGTTACCGCCGCCGTTTACCAGTGTGTTCAGCGCCAGGGATCTCTGCCATCCTGCCTGTCCTAGATTGGGATACACAGACCAGTAACCGATATGTCCGCCTACCACATATCGCCAGCAGGCATACAGCTTCTGACTTTTTGTCATACCTGGATTGGTAATGGAAGATGCAATCTGCATGGTCTTTATTTTCAGCAGCGCATCCGTATTTTTCTCGGCTGCACCGGAGGCTGTAAAATGGTACCGGTTGGCCAGGGATCGATTCTTGTACAGCTTTCCTCCCGGACCTCCGTAATAAAGGTTATTTTTATAAATAAAGAATCCGGTAGCTGCTTCTCCGTTGTTGCCGGTCATATAGTAAATACTGTATCTCACCCGGATGATTTTTCCCTTTTTATTTTTGATCCGTTTAAAATTCTCACCGAAAACATATACCTTGTTCTTATTCTTAAACCTTACGCCGCCGCACACTGCATAGCCGTCCGGTCCGAAATAATAGGTGGCACCGTTGACTGTTTTCAGCTTATTCTTCGCCTTGCTGCCATTGGAATAGTAAAAACAAAGCTTCTTACCTTCCTTTACCAGTCCTTTTTTCTTTGGCACTGCTGTAGGTTTGGGAACCGGTGTAACTGTAGGCACTGCCTCCGGCGTGATAACAGATGTCTGCTCCTGTGCACAGATACTACTATAGCACCCCCCCGTCAGGCAGAATACGCATACTGTTGTCAGAAAAAATCCTTTTAATGTCTTCATACTCTGTTTCATTTTCTCTTTCTATGTTTACTCCTGCTTTCGCTTTTTGGACTTTTTATTTTACATTTTTATTTTTCTGTTATTTATTTTATCAAAAAATGTAATTGATTTCTATATAATTCGCGTAATACACGCAAAAAAATACTGTTGCATGCAACAGTATTTTTTTGATTAAGGAAATCCCTCAGAAATTATTCTCCCAGTTTCTTCCCTGTAAGCATTTCATAACCCTGGAGATATTTCTGGATTGTCTTATCTACGATTTCCTGAGGAAGGGTCCAGTCATTATCCGGATTGGCTTTCAGCCAGTCGCGGGCAAACTGCTTGTCAAAGGATGGCTGTCCATGTCCGGCCTCATATCCGTCTGCAGGCCAGAAACGGGAGCTGTCCGGTGTAAGCATCTCATCACCGATCACCATATTTCCCTCTTCATCCAGTCCGAACTCAAATTTGGTATCTGCAATAATGATTCCCTTGCTCAGAGCATATTCTGCGCACTTTTTATACAGTGCGATTGTATTATCACGAAGCTTTGAAGCTAACTCCTCCCCTCTTCCCGGGAAGTATTTCTCAAGATGGGCAATACTCTGTTCATAGGAGATATTCTCATCATGGTCACCAATCTCAGCCTTGGTGGAAGGAGTATAGATCGGTTCAGGTAATTTGTCAGACTCTTTCAGACCTTCCGGAAGCTGAATGCCACAGACTTTTCCTGTCTCCTGATAGCTTGCCCAGCCACTTCCGGTAATATATCCACGTACAATACACTCAATAGGAAGCATGTTCAGCTTGCGGCACATCATGCTGTTTCCGTCAAACTTTTCCTGCTGGAAGAATTCCGGCATATCTTTTACATCAACGGAAATCATATGATTAGGAAGAATATCCTTTGTAAAATCAAACCAGAATTTTGACATCTGTGTCAGCACAGCGCCTTTCTTTGTAACCTGGTTTTTCAGGATCACATCGAAACAGCTGATACGGTCAGTTGCTACCATGATCAGGCTGTCACCATTGTCATAAATCTCACGTACTTTACCTTCTTTGATCGGTTTTAATTCCTGCATTTTCTCGCACCTCAATCTTCGTTATGTATTCTATAATGATTCTGTATTAACGTACCACCACATTAGTCCGGTTGTCAAGATTCTTCCATAAATTTTATCATATTATTCTTTTTCCCGACATGCTCTATTGTTTTTGTTTTTTTGTCATGTTATGATAACTTATAATTTTTACAGGATGTCAGAGGTAAAAAGCATTTGACTTCTGGCTTGAAATTTATGAAATGTGAGGTATTTTCTTGAAAAAAAAAGAAGCTTTATTTATCGGCGGAATTCTGGTTCTGGCCCTGATCCTCTGGCTGGGCATTAACCATTTTCAGAAAGGGCACTACGGCTATATCACCATCACCGTAGATGGCAATGAACTGGGCACCTATTCTCTTGGAAAGGATCAGACCATATCCATAGGCCATACAAATATCTGCGAAATAAAAGACGGGCAGGCCCGTATGACGGAAGCCACCTGCCCGGATCATTTGTGTATGAAACAGCATGCCATTGATTCCAAAGGCGGCACCATCGTCTGCCTTCCCAATAAGGTTGTGATCGAGGGTACCAAAGCCTCTGCAGGTGCTCAGTCAGATGACGGTCTCTCTATTGACGCTGTAACCTGATCTGCCCTGTTTCTCAGATAATAATACATACCAGACCACCTTTACTGTCATTTACGATTTTCTGCATGGTATCCTGAAGCTTTATCTGGCTTTCTTCACTGATGGCCGCAATTTTGCTTCGGATGCCATCCTGCACCAGCTGTTCTACGGATTTCCCGAAAATATTTGTCTCCCAGATACTTTCCCCTCTCTGGCTGCTCTCTTCAATATACTGGATCAGATCTTTTGCCTGCTGTTCTGTACCCACAATAGGCGCAATTTCCGTCTCAATGTTGGCTTTGATCATATGGATGGACGGGCTTTTGGACTTTATCTTTACACCGAACTTGTTGCCCTGGCGTATAACCTGAGGTTCCTGGATTTCGATCTCATCCAGCCTGGGCACTACCACCCCATATCCGGAGCCTCTTACCTCTTCCAGTGCATTCCGGACCTTTACATATTCCTCCTTCATATGTACCAGATCCCTTATGGTATGGATCAGTTCATATTCACTTTCCATCTGAGTCCCACTCATCTGACTGAGCATCTGGTAATAATATTTATCCTGTATCCTTACCCTTACCTTTACAGTACCATCAGACAGGCCTGTATCCTCCAGCAGAGAATCCTTTACATAAGGTCCGGATAACTGTATGGCTTCTTTTGTAATGTCCCGGATCTGAAACAGATGCTTTGTTTTTTCCCTGATCTGTTCCAGAAGCTGTTTTTTCAGTTCATGGTCAGCAGGCAGCATCTCCACCCATTTGGGTATAAAAAACTGAATCTGGCTTACCGGAAATTCATAAAGTATTTTTTCCAGGATCTGGGCAATATCCTCTTTGTGGAGCTGATCACAGTTTACACTCAGGGCAGTTACCTGATATTTCTCCTGGATTTCAGATACTGCTTTCTGGGCAGCTTCTTTGTATGGCATCTGGGAATTGACCAGCACCAGAAAGGGTTTATGCTGTTTTTTTAACTCCTGAATGGTTTTCTCCTCTGCCTCTGTAAAATTTTCTCTGGGCAGTTCGCCAAAAGAGCCATCAGAAGTGATCACCAGTCCGATGGTGGAATGCTCCTCTATTACCTTCTGGGTGCCGATCCTGGCTGCTTCATGGAAAGGAATGGCTTTTTCCGACCAGGGTGTTCTTACCATTCTTTCCTTTCCATCCTCCATATTTCCCCCTGCATCTTTCACCAGAAATCCCACACAGTCGATCAGCCGTACTCTCACCTTCTGTTCTGTGCCCAGAGAAACGCTGACCGCTTCTTTGGGGATGAATTTAGGTTCTACAGTTGTAATGATTTTTCCGGAACCGCTCAGCGGCAGCTGATCCCGGATCTCTGCCTGCTTTCTCTCCGACATCTGCGGCAGAGCGGCTATCTCCATAAAACGCCGGATAAAAGTAGATTTACCGGTACGTACCGGTCCCACCACACCTATGTATATATCCCCTCCGGTACGGGCCTGAATATCCCGGTATATCTGAAAATTTTCCATATAAAAGCAGCCCCCTTGCATATTTACAAACAATCACATGTATTGTTATAAGATATGCCCTGAGGCTGCTGATTATTCACCTGTTTTTATACAAAATCCTTAATAGGATTCGTTGTGAAGAAGATGATGTTCTTTTCCCTTGAGCAGTCCATTGTAAAGCTCTACAACTAATGGATTCTCATCGGATTTCTTGATGATCGTAGTATTATCTGCATTGTACAGACCTTTTGCCCTCAGGGATTTAGTTCTGTCACCTGCTCTGGTAGGCTGTCCGCCACCCATGATGCAGCCCCTGCGGCAGGCCATTACTTCGATGAGATGATATTCTTTCTCACCGTTCTTTACCTGCTCCATAACCTTTCTGGCATTTGCCAGGCCACTGGTAACACAGATCTTAAGATCCATACCCTCATAAGGTACAGTAAATTCCTTGATACCTTCCTCTCCTCGTACACCACATTCTGCGATCTCACGCATGGTTTCCTTGCTGTGGTCCGGGGTAAGACGGCGAAGCACTGCCTCTGTCACACCTCCGGTCACACCAAAAATTACACCGCCGCCTGAGCCAAAGCCAAATGGCATATCGCAGGCTTCCGGTTCCAGAGATGCAAAATCAATGCCAAAGTTATCGATCATACGGAGAAGCTCTGTGGTAGTGATCACAATATCTGTATCCTTCTCTCCGTCTGTATAACTATTGGGACGTTCTGCCTCTGCCTTCTTTGCTGTACAAGGCATAACGGAGATCATAACTGTTTTCCTGCCGGCTGCATGCTCCGGATCACGGAAATATTCCTTGATCACTGCTGAAAGCATTCCCTGAGGGGAACGGCAGGTTGAAATATTTGGAATATATTCTTTGTACTGATCTGTAATAAATTTCACCCATGCAGGACAACAGGAAGTAAGAAGCGGTAGCTTCTCGCCCTTTTTGATCCTGTCAAGGAATTCTGCGCTCTCCTCCATAATCGTAAGGTCAGCACTGAAGGAAGTATCATATACCTCATCAAAGCCCATTCTGTGAAGAGCATTTACGATCTTGCCCATTACACTCCTACCCTTTGTAAGACCATAATGATCTCCCACTGCCACACGGACTGCCGGAGCAACCTGGGCAACTACGCGTACCTCCGGATCTGCCAAAGCTTCCCAGGCTTCATCCATATGAGTTTTAATGGAAATAGCACCTGTAGGACAGAATACACGGCATTGTCCGCAGTTTACACACTCTGTTTCTGAAATCTTTTTATTAAATGCAGGCATTACCATTGCCTCAGTTCCTCTGAATGCAAATCCAAGGGCACCAATACCCTGGATTTCCTCACAGGCACGGACACAGTTGCCACAGAGAATACATTTATTAGGATCTCTCACCAGGGATGGCGAGCTGGTATCCAGTTCCCTGATCTCTCTGGTATTCTCAAATCTGATTTCCCGGACACCCAGACGGTGTGCCAGTTCCTGGAGAATACATTCCCCACTCTTTACGCAGGTTGTACAGTCACGGCAATGTGCTGCCAGAAGAAGCTCCACGATCAGTTTTCTGTATTTCTTGATCTTACCGGAATTGGTATAGATCACCATTCCGTCTCTTGGTTCCTCAGAACAGGAGGCAAAGGTTCTGCCCCTGTCATCCTCTACCGTACACAGACGACAGGCTCCAAAGGTGGATAGCTCTGAGTGGTAGCACAGTGTCGGAATATTGATTCCTGCCTTGCGGATGACAGACAGGACATTTTTTTCATCGGTAAATTCTACCTTTCTACCGTCAATTATCATATGGCCCATAGTGTATCCTCCCTTCTATGCTTCCACATATACTGCATCAAAGTTACAGTTGTCCTTACATGCACCGCATTTGATACAGATGTCGTTATCAATGTGATATGGATGTTTAATCTTACCTGAGATCGCACCTGCCGGACAGTTCTTTGCGCATTTACCGCAGCCAATACAGAACTCAGGGTTGATGTGGAACTGACGAAGAGCAGTACATACTTTTGCACGGCATTTCTTATCGCGGATATGTTCCTCATATTCATCGCGGAAGCGTTTGAGAGTACTGATAACAGGAAGAGGTGCACTCTTGCCAAGTCCGCACAGAGCCATGTTCTGAACCATATTTGCAAGCTCTTCCAGCTCGTCCAGATCGGACATCTCACCCTTGCCATCTACGATCCTCTCCAGGATCTCCAGCATACGTTTGGTACCCTCACGGCACGGTACACATTTACCGCAGCTCTCACGCTGGGTGAAGTTCATAAAGAATCTGGCAACCTCAACCATACAGGTATTCTCGTCCATAACTACCAGACCACCGGATCCCATAATCGCATCTAATTTTTTGACAGAATCAAAATCAAGAGGTGCATCCAGCTGGTCAAGGATCAGACATCCGCCGGACGGACCGCCGATCTGGACACCTTTAAATGCGGCGCCACTCTTTAAGCCACCACCGATATCATAGATAATGTGGCGGAGTGTGGTTCCCATAGGAACCTCTATCAGACCGGTATTCTCGATAGAACCGGTCAGTGAGAAGGTTTTAGTTCCGGGGCTTCCCTCTGTACCGATGGTGCGGAACCAGTCTGCTCCCTGAAGAATAATCTTCGGTACATTAGCATAGGTTTCTACATTATTAAGAACTGTAGGCTTACCCCACAGACCTTTCTCTACTGTACGGGGCGGTTTTACACGAGGCATACCTCTGTTACCCTCGATAGATGCGGTAAGTGCCGAACCTTCTCCACATACGAAAGCTCCGGCACCTCTGTTGATATGTAAATGGAAGTTTACACCGGAATTTAAAATATTATCACCTAACAGGCCATATTTTTCTGCCTGTTCAATCGCCATCCTAAGTCTCTTTACAGAAAGAGGATACTCTGCACGAACATAAATATATCCATTCTCCGCACCGACTGCGTAGGCTGCAATAGTCATACCTTCGATCATCTTATATGGATCACCTTCCATGACGGAACCATCCATAAATGCACCGGGATCACCCTCATCACCATTACATACAACATAGCGGGTTTTCTCTGCCTGGCGTGCAACCTGAGACCATTTCTTGCCTGCCGGGAATCCTGCACCGCCACGACCGCGAAGCCCGGATTTAGTTACTTCATCAATAACTTCCTGCGGGGACATGCTTCCCATCACTTTTGCAAGTGCCTGATAGCCTCCCACAGCAATATACTCTTCGATAGATTCCGCATCGATTTTTCCACAGTTTTCAAGAACGATACGTGTCTGTTGATTTAAGAAAGGAATATCATCAGGATGTGGACAGACTGTATTATTATCGCGATAAAACAGTCTCTCTACAGGTTTCCCTTCCAATATAGTTCTCTCCACAATTTCCTTACAGTCTTCCGGCTGTACGTGAACATACTGATAATCATATGGCTCAATTCTCATCAGAGGTCCAAGTTCACATAATCCCTGGCACCCTGTCTTGATCACGCCTACATGAGGCACATCCTTCTGCATTTCAACTGTTACTCCATCAATTCTCTCACAGAGTACTGACATCTCTTCATAAATCTTCTGCGCTCCGGATGCGATACATCCGGTACCTGAACAGACAAGAACGCGGCAGGTATAAGATTTAATCTGCTCATTTACTTCAGCCTGCTTATTTAACAGGTCTTCTTTACTCTTAATACTCATACGCACTCTCCTCTCAGTTTATTCAAAAGTTCTACAGCTTTCTCAGGAGTCATCTTCGGATGTACTTCATCATTGACAGTCAGTGTGGGGGCAAGTCCACATGCACCCAGACAGGATACTGTTTCTACGGTAAAAAGCATGTCATCTGTAGTGTGTTTCTTGTTGCTCAGTCCAAGTTCCTTCATCAAAGCCTCTTTTACAGGCATGGATTTTCTCACATGACAGGCTGTTCCGTCACACACTTTAATGACATATTTCCCTTTCGGCTCAAAAGAAAAATTCTCATAGAATGTGGCTACACTGTAGGCCTTGGCTTCTTTTACTCCGATTTCTTTCGCTACATAAGTCAGCAATTCTCCCGGCAGGTAACGATATTCCGCCTGAATATCCTGCATGATCGGAATCAGCGATGCTGCTGTACGTCCGTAGTGCTCGATGATCTCATCCGCTTTTCTGTAATAAGACTGGTCTAACATTCGGTTCCCTCCTTAAATAGTAATTTTGATACATCGGTTTTAATATAGTACCGATATATCGATTCCCACGCAGCTTTAGTTATTTTCAACATATGTGCTGTTGATATTATACATTATATAGTTGTTTTGCACAATATCATTTTTGAAATTTTCTGAAATTAATTTATAACAATTTGTTATAGATGTATAGTATTCATAAATGTATATAAATGAAAAGCAATTTCTTTAACAGGGTTGTTAATTTAATAGCAATATCAAAACAAAAAAGATCATTGAAAAGAATATTATCTTCTTCTCAATGACCTTTCTGGAAATGGCTGCATTATTTAGTTTCATGTTCCTCATGGAAATGCTTATATTTTTCTATAAACATCAACAGAAAGCTGATCATAAGGAATCCACAGGAAACCCAGATCATTCTGATTCCATAGCGTATGGACAGATTTCCACCAATGCCGGCACCCAAGGCAAACATAAGGATGATTCCAAAATAATACATCGCCTGTTTTAGCTGTTTTGATTTTTTTTCACGAAAATAAACTGACAACGCAGCTGTACCACTGCGCAAATTACCGATACACATAGTACTTGCATAGGAATATCCGTTTACCTTGCGGAAGGACTGTACCTGCATTGCACAGGCGAAAGATGCCATGGCATTTGCCAGCATATTGTATTCGGTTGGCAGGAAACCTACTGTAAATAAGATCAGGATTTCTGCCAGCAGAACACCCTGTCTCCAGTGGAGCTTCTGCGCATATTTATAATTTGCCTGTATTTTCTCCGCAACCCATACGCCCAGTGCAAAGAAAATAATAGGAAAGAAGTATCCCAGTCCTGCTGTCAGTTCTCCTGCCATAAAGTGCTGGCTCATAAGAACGACGTTTCCTGTCTGTGCATTACAGAATACTTCGTTTCTTGCATTATAGGTGTAAGCATCCTGAAAACCTCCTGACAGTGCCAGGAATGCACTGTTTAAAAAGGCTTCCGACATTTGTATTTCGTGTTGATTATGATCTTTCATGATTTTCCCCGTTCAAGTTTATTTGCAGTTATCTCCTGTACGGATAACTGCCTTTATTCTTTTACCGTTTATTTTCAAACATTCGAAATCCGCTGCTTTACTGCGTAAATCGCTGCTTTCTCATGTTTGGCGGGTCCCTTTTTGACCCTGATTATCATGTTATACGTTTATAGGTCAAATGTAAAAGATATAATTCATATTATTGTATATATGATTTTTATATATTGGATACAATATATATATAATTTTGGCTATATAAAGCAACTTCCATATACTGTATGTCTACAGCATATGGAAGTTATTTTTTTATGTATCTGCAGAATTACTTATCTCCGTGTTCTTTGAGATATTCTGCTTTTCCCATCTCGTACAGATTATTACCTTCTGAGTCAATGATGACTACAAGAGGCATATCCTCTACATACAATTTACGAAGTGCTTCTGCTCCCAGATCTTCATAGGCGATCAGTTCGGCCTTTTTGATGCATTTTGCAAGAAGCGCACCTGCACCGCCGATAGCTCCGAAGTATACACCATCATATTTCTTCATGGCGTCTACTACTTCCGGAAGGCGGGCACCTTTTCCGATCATTCCTCTTGCTCCCACAGACATCATTGTGGGTGCATAGGCATCCATACGTCCGCTGGTTGTAGGGCCTGCGGAGCCGATGACTGCGCCTGGTTTTGCAGGAGTTGGTCCTACATAGTAGATGGTTGCATCTGTAGGATCAAATGGAATTTTTTCCCCTTTTGCAAGGGCCTCACACATTCTCTTGTGTCCTGCATCACGTGATGTATAAATAGTACCTGTTAATAATACCTGATCACCTGCATGGAGAGTTCTTGCCAGCTCTCTAGTAAGTGGAAGTGTAATTTTCTTTCTTTCCATCTCAGATCACCTCCGATTTATGGCGGGTTACATGGCAGTTGATATTAACTGCACATGGCATACCTGCAATATGAGTCGGCATTGTTTCGATATTCAGGCCGATGGCTGTTGTCTTTCCGCCAAATCCCTGAGGTCCGATTCCAAGCTTGTTTACTTTTTCCAGCATTTCTTTCTCAAGATCAGCATAGAACGGATCCGGGTTCTGAGTATCCAGAGGTCTCATCAGTGCTTTCTTTGCAAGAAGTGCACATTTGTCAAAGGTTCCTCCGATACCAACTCCGACTACCATTGGCGGACATGGGTTGGGACCTGCGGTCTCTACTACTTCAAGGATGAAATCCTTGATTCCCTGTAATCCTGCAGATGGTTTGAACATACGGATCTGGCTCATATTCTCACTTCCGAAGCCTTTAGGGCCTACTGTAATCTTTACCTGATCTCCGGGAACGATTTCTGTGTAGATCATAGCCGGTGTATTGTCGCCTGTGTTTCCGCGGCGTACCGGGTCTTTTACTACAGATTTTCTTAAATATCCTTTGTCGTATCCGCGGCGTACACCTTCATTGATCGCATCGGTGAGATCTCCGCCAACAAAATGTACATCCTGTCCTATTTCAAGGAATACACATGCCATTCCTGTATCCTGGCAGATCGGCACGTTCTCGTTATCTGCAATATCAAAATTCTCAATAATATTGTCAAGGATACCCTTGGCAATCTCTCCGTCTTCGCATGCGCGGCATGTTTTGATCGCACATTTTACGTCTTCCGGAAGATGTTCATTTGCTTCGATACAGAGTTTTTCGATGACATCTGTAAGTCTGCTTACTTCTACTTCACGCATTCTGGTAAGCTCCCTTCTTTCATTTGGGGATATTCACCGGGAGGTGACATATCCCTTTTGCATTATATCAAAGGCTCCCGGTACCGGTAATCCCTTATCGATACCGGGAGCTCTTTTTTACATTCTGAGTATCTTATTAGCGCTGTTCGTGACGAGCGTATTTTGGAAGCAGTAATGGAGATACCTTATCAGTATGTACGCCTGCTTTGTCCAGTTCATCTGCATATTTGTAGATATGATCCAGGTTCATTTCACCAAGCTCTACGTTCTTGCATTTTGCAGCTGCTTTTTTACCTGCATTTCTTCCGAATACGATAACATCCAGAAGAGAGTTACCCATCAGTCTGTTTCTTCCGTGGATTCCACCTGCGGCTTCTCCTGCAACTAACAGGTTTGGAATTTCTTTTGTGAATCCGTCTCCGTTAATCTCAAGACCACCGTTCTGGTAGTGAAGTGTCGGATAAATAACGATAGGAACTTTTCTCATATCAATGCCGTAGTTCATGTACATACGGAACATAGCCGGGATTCTCTTTTCGATGGTTCCTTCGCCACCGAGGATCTCGATCATCGGAGTGTCAAGCCATACACCTTTCAGTCCGCCTGGAACTTCTACGCCGCGGCCTTCTTCGCATTCACGGATAACACCGGAAGCATTTACGTCACGGGTTTCAAGCGGATGAATATAAGCTTCTCCGTTTGCATTTACAAGCTGTGCACCAACGGAACGAACTTTTTCTGTTACCAGAGCACCCATGATCTGTGATGGATAGATTGCTCCTGTTGGATGGTACTGGATAGAATCCTGATAAAGAAGGGAAGCACCTGCTCTGTATCCAAGTACAAGTCCGTCTGCAGTTGCACCGTAGTGATTAGATGTCGGGAATCCCTGATAATGCATTCTTCCTGCACCGCCTGTTGCGATTACAACAGTTTTGGCTCTTGCAACAGAATAATCTCCTGTTTCCATGTTAAGAAGAACTGCACCTGCAACCTGTCCTTTTTCATCTTTCAGAAGTTCAACAGCTGAAGTAAATTCAACTACCGGAATCTTAAGATTCAGAACTTCATCTCTGATGGTACGCATGATCTCAGATCCGGAATAATCCTTTGCAGCATGCATTCTCTTTCTGGAAGTACCGCCGCCGTGTGTGGTAACCATGGTTCCGTCTTCTGCTTTATCAAATTCAACACCAAGGTCATTGAGCCATTTGATGGCATCCGGAGCTTCCATTACCAGTCTCTTTACCAGTTCCGGTTTTGCTGCAAAATGTCCGCCGCCGAAGCAGTCCAGATAATGCTGTACAGGAGAATCATTCTCTTTGTCAGCTGCCTGGATACCACCTTCAGCCATCATTGTATTGGCATCACCGATACGAAGCTTTGTAACGATCATAACGTCAGCACCTGCATTATGTGCTTCGATTGCACAGGAAGAACCTGCACCGCCGCCGCCGATTACAAGTACATCTACATCATAATCAATTTTTGTAAGGTCAATTTTTTCGTTGATCAGACGGCTTGTTGAATGGAGCATCTCTGCCAGTTCCAGAGGAGCTTTCTGTCCTTTGTTCGGTCCTACTTTGATTTCTGCAAACGCGTCTGGATTATAATCCGGATGGAATTTCTCAAGAAGAGCGTCTTTCTCTTCAGCTGTCAGACGTCTTGGCTCTGTTGCCATACGCTGTGCTCTTGTAGCCTCTACCT
>OLRP01001278.1_pt1 | contig 20433 bp, 14 predicted proteins | sample 1672401 | NCBI WGS metagenome assembly OLRP01 (sample SAMEA3136682, study PRJEB25190) | human gut metagenome | reverse complement strand
GAGATAAGAAATACTGATACAAAACTGAATGGAATGTGTAGATTCCAATGTTAGTACTAATAAAACAAGCAAGAATAAAGTATCCGCTGCTGGAGCAGAAAAAGTTTCAAAAAATATCAGTGAAAGTCTACCAATTAGAGCTTTTTCGTTGTATAATGAATTCTTCATACAGTGTCACTTTCCTTTGTGATATTTTGAGATAAGCTAATTATGGAACAGAAAAAGCTGTATGATATTTTTATAAAAAGTTGTAAAATGGTATATATAAAAATTTGAAAAAACAATTACTTTTTTTATAATTATGATAGCGGTTATAAAAGGAACCGACGATGAATTAAGATAATGTTTTGACACTGGAAAACCCTATAGTTACTAAATTTTTGAGAGAAAAATATCGAAAATTTGGATGGCGTTGAAAATTATAATAAAGCAGTTATTGTGAATAAAATTCAAAACAACACAGGGTTGTTATTCTTTATAACAGATACTACTGCTTTAGAGAGAAAGGATTAGATATTTAGGAGGCTAAAAGAATGAATCGTGATTTAGTAAAGAAATATATTGAAATACAACCAAAGAAAGTTGTAAAAAACTTTGATTTAGGTGCTTGCAAAATTGAATATGAAGGTATTGGACAAAATAGAGAGGTTAAAAAAATTAATGGAGATGAGGAGGTTTGTAGAGCTTTTCTTATAACAAGATTAGTTAATGAATTGGGATATGATGCAGGCAGAATTGAGATCGAAAAAGAATATACTGCGGGTAGAGCACCTAGACTGAATCCAAGAATAGATATTATTGTTAGAGATAAGGGAGGAAATGCTTTTTTATTTATCGAAGCTAAAAGTCCGTCTGAATATGCAACTATAGATAAAGATAAGACTATTAATGAGCAATTATATAAAGTTGCAGCTCTGGAAAAAGCATCCGGTAGATTAGTAAAGTATTTGGTTCTTTATACAACAGCCAATAATCTTTCGGATGTGAAAGACGACTGCATTATAATTGATATGGAAAAATATCCTACGTTTGAAGAATATGAAAACGGAAGAGATTATACAAATGAAATTCCTGCTCGTTATGGAAAAGCTCAGCATAAGCCATATATAAAAGATTCTGATAAGGATTTAGAAACGAACTTTACTGGGGATATGCTTAATCAGTTACAAATAGATTTGCACAATGTTTTGTGGGGTGGAGGTGGAACAGATGATAATGAAGTTTTTGCATCATTAACTAACTTAATTCTTGCCAAAATACAAGACGAGGATACGATTGAAAGTGGTGAAATTTATAAATTCCAGTCTTTATCTTATGAAAATGAAAATAATGAAGAGTTTGAAACGAACGAAGAACTGTTTGAACGAATTAATACATTATACAGGGATGCATTAAAGTCAAAATTATATATTTTGGATGAAGATGAATTGCAAAAGTCATATGTGGTAGATACAAAAAAGTTTTCTTTATTTAAACTTAAATATGCTGTTCAAAAACTTGAAGGGTTGTCTTTTGTAGATGGCAAAAATAGCCTAAATGGTAAAGATATATTAGGAGATTTCTTTGAATGTATAATACGTGATGGTTTTAAGCAAAATAAAGGTCAATTCTTTACGCATATAAATATTGTTAGGTTTATGTTATGGGCAATTCAAGCGGATAAATTGGCTATTTCTAGGATAAAGAAAGACAAAGAAATACCATATATGATTGACCCTTCTGCTGGAAGCGGAACGTTTTTGATTGAATATATGAAATTTATTACTGAAAATATGAAATATCGATTCCGTGATGACTTAGGAACTGCTAGAGCAGTAAAAGATAAAATTGAATCAGATTGGTTCTATCCAGATAATAGAGAAAACAAATGGGCTCAGACATATATATATGCTTCAGAAGTAAATTTTAATCTGGGAACTGCTACAAAAGTAAACATGATTTTGCATGGTGACGGTTCCACAAATGTTTTTGTAAAGGATGGATTGTTACCTTTTGATAAATACGAAAAAGAAACGGCACCAAATATTTTACATGATAGTCAGGAAGATGCTCTTTATGCAGATAAAGCAGTGAATGGCAATTTTGACATAATATTAACCAATCCTCCATTTTCTGTAGACTTAGATAATGAAACAAAAAGGACATTAAAAAAGAGTTTTATATATGGAAACAAAAAGAACTCCGAGAATTTGTTTATTGAGAGATGGTATCAATTACTCCGCGAGAATGGAAGAGTTGCAGCCGTATTGCCAGAAAACGTATTTGATACATCTGATAATAAGTACATTAGGATGTTTCTCTATAAGTATTTTAAGATAAAGGGTGTGGTTTCATTGCCTCAGTTGACATTTGAACCATATACATCAACGAAAACTAGCATTTTATTTGCACAAAAGAAAACAGCAAATGAGGTAAATATTTGGAATGCTGCTTGGAGTAAATATTCAAATCAATATTCAAAATTAAAAACTCGAGTTGAAAATCTTATGGCTGTATTTAATGGTAAAAAACAAAAAAGTAAATTGCCGTCAATAAAAGATTTGACAGAAGAAGAAGAGAAAAAAATTTTGACAGAAATGTTGTATGCTTTTGTTGACAAGGAGGACAGTTCTCTTTCAAAAAATGAATTAATAGAAAAATATTTAGAAGAACTTAATGAATTATGTACATTTGACAAGGATACAGCAGATATTGTAGGTTATGTAAATACATGGTGGGTATTTGGCAAAGTATCTACAGAATTAAGTTATGAAATTTTTATGGCTGAGGCTGACAATATTGGATATAAACGTACTAAGAGAGGCGAAAAAGAAACTAAAAACGATTTATATGTTTTGGAATATGCTCCAGATATAATTGATAGCGAATTCATTCTTGATAATTATCAAAAACAAATTGATGAGATTTCAAAAGACCTAAAGAAAGTTTCAAATTCTCTAGAAAAGGAGTTAAAAGAGAGTAGGAAAGAAGAACTGGAAAAGAAAAGAGGATCATTAACTACAAAACTGAATGATATCATCTCAGAGTCTGTTAGGATAAAGGCTTTTTTGGATAAGTACTATGTTAATGGAAAACTTAAAGATGAGTTTAGTGAAAGAACTGATTCAGAATTAATAAAAGAGTTTAAAAGTGGTAAATTGACAGATTATTGCAGCTATAGGGTGGCTTTACACTCTGTGACTTGTACATGTATTCTAGATTATATGAGAAAAATAGAATGGGATTGAGGTGATTCTGGGTGAAAATAATAAAGAAGGATCTTTCGGAAATTTCTACTCATAAGTATGGAAGAATGGACTATAAGTATTGGAACACATGTGAGGCAGTTAAGTTTAAGTCTTATTTTTTATTAAAAGACATGTTTGAATTGATAAATGGAAGTGTTCAGACAAGTAATTATGTAACAGAAAAGACGTCTATTCCTTATATAAGAATTGGAGATATAGATTATAAGTATGGCTTAAGTACAGAGGAGAGTATATATCTTGATGCGGATATAGATATTTCAGATGAAAAGCTGCTTAAAAAATATGATTTGATTTTAGCAACAATTGGTGCTACCGTAGGAAAAATTGGGTTGGCAGATAAAGCGGTGGGCGGAATTCATTCAAATAACACAGTTGTATTGCGACCTAAAGATAAAACTATTAATATAAGGTATTATGAAAAGTTATTTCAGACTGATTTTTACATAAACTATATATTTGGATTGGTAGCTCAAAAGGCTCAGCCAAACCTTCAGCCATATGAAATAGAGAATATACGAATTCCTATAATTGATGAAGCTGTACAACAAAAATGTATGGAGGAAGTTCAAAGTATAGAATTAAAGATCGAGGCTTTAAAGAAAAAAATTAAATCAAAAACTCTAATGATTTTATATAAAATAACATTCTCATTAGTTAAAATTTTACCATTACCTAAGTATAATAAGAGTAGTAAACGTTTAAATAATACTACCAAAAGAAAAACATCAAATTATTAATTAAAGTCCCATTACTATTTATAAATTAATATATTTGTTTTATAATTTATACGAGGTGATAAAATGAGAATAGGAATGGGATATGATGTCCATAAATTAGTTGAAAATAGAGATCTTATTTTGGGTGGAGTTAAAATACCTTATTCCCTTGGATTATTAGGTCATTCAGATGCAGATGTATTGCTTCATGCTATCATGGATTCTTTATTAGGTGCTGCTGCTTTAGGTGATATAGGAAAACACTTTCCTGATAGTGATGATAGATATAAGGGAATTTCAAGTATTGAACTATTAAAATATGTAGGCTCATTATTAAAAGAAAATGATTGGCTTATCGAAAATATAGATTCTACTATAATTGCACAAAAGCCAAAGATGGCTCCACATATAGAAAATATGCGAAAAAATATATCAGAAGCTTTAAACATAGATATTGGTCAAATTAATGTAAAGGCAACAACTGAAGAAGGTTTAGGCTTTACCGGTGAAGGTAAAGGAATTTCTTCTCAAAGTATCTGCCTACTTACAAAAAAGAGTAGCTAGATTATTTAGCTGCTCTTTTCCTATTGTAATAGTATTATAACTTATACACCATACATATCCCCAGCTATTATCGATAATCCTATATAAGATATTAAAAATATCAATAATGGTAGTAATGCACTTATGCTTACCTTCTTCATTTGTTCGTCCACTTAATTATTTTATTATTTGTATTAAAAATAAAAACGTTGTGAAATTTAATCACAACGTTTTTATGGTGCGCCATCACGGGTTCGAACCGGGGACACCCTGATTAAGAGTCAGGTGCTCTACCAACTGAGCTAATAGCGCTTATCGTTTACAATAAAATTATAGCACTTTGGAATTTTACTGTCAACAATACTATATAACTTCTGTTAAATATTTCAATAGAATTTTTTTGAAAGCTTCTCCCGTTATCTTATCTTTATCTGCTGTACTACAAATTATTCTCCAGTCTTCTATATTCTTGCTAGTATTTCGCTCAAACTCCTCTACAGAACTACTCATATAACTAGAGTTTATTACAAACTCACAAAGCTCTTCTGGTGTATTAAATATCTTTAAATATAAAAATTCTGTGCTATCACCATACCATGCTTTATTAAAATCTCTAACAAATTTCTTAAGCTCTAATAATATCTTATTTCTAGGTAGTGACCATAACTTCTTAACTCTATCTACTTGTTTTTTCATTTCAATAGCTTCTTCTCTAGTAATCCTATCTCTTCTTTCTCCATCTTTAATTATTTCTTCCACAGGCTTTATAGGAATATAGGAAACCACATCTTTTCTACCATTTATCCATATATAAAAAGCTTCTTGTAAAAATGAATATTGTATATATCCAAGAAGAGCCATCTCATCTGGAAAATAACTCCATATATTTTTTAATCCATTAAATTTTGAAAAAATTAACGTGTGTATATATAGGCTTTTTTCTGTTGGAAGTTCATCCATGAACATATGCCCTCTAATAGTTTTATTTTCACTTATAAGGCTTTCCCAATACTTAAAAGAATCGTATTTATTCTTCATATCTATCACCTTTCTTTCAAAAATTAATATAATATACTATAAACTATATTTACCACTTCTACTATAATTATAACCGTTTTTTAATTAAATGTAAAAATCTTATAAAAATCCTAATTAATTTCTGAATTGAATGTTATTATGTTTCGTAATATAATTAATTTATATAAATAAAGGGGGCAACAGTTTGTATAAGTGTAGTATTTGTGGAGAAAAAGCTGATGTGCATCATATTGTTTATAGAAGTGAGGGTGGGTTTGATATAGAGCTCAACTATAAGTATCTTTGTGCTCTTCATCATCGTGGAAAATGCGGTCCTCATCAAAACAAAATGATTGATTTGCAATACAAGCTCGAATTACAACAAAAACTATACGAAATCTTACCAAAAAAGTACTACTGGCCTAAAGAATTATCAATTATACTAGGAGTCCATAATGGAGCTCTTAAACGATTATTAAAGGACTTAAAACTATATAAGGAAGGCTTTAAAAAGGATGATATAATTTGGAAACTAATGGGCTGTAGATTATATAACTACGAAGCCTTAGATGAATTAGCCTTGGACTTGTTAGAATTAGACTTTATTTAAAATGCTATTATATAATATATCTATAAAAAGAGGAAGTTTTCAAACTTCCTCTTTTTATAGCATCCATATACATTAATATTTATGCTCTTGAAATATTTACTGTAAAACTAATATCCTTATTTGATGGTATTAAATATCTGCTATGAACTGGTGCACCCCAACTATCATCGCCTCCAACACCCATTTGTTTTGCTAATATACGCACCCAAGTATAATTAACTCTTGGAAGTTCTTCTTTATGAAGAGCATTCTCCAACTCATATGCACTGTAAGGAAGTACGCTAAATTCAAAAGGTTCTTTTTCATAACTAAAGCATAATCCCTTATTTTCCTTATTAACCACCTTTACAAATCTAGTATTAGTTCTATTTCCACATTCTTGTGGAACAAGATAATTAGACATATTTTCTACTGCATTACTTGTAAATAAGCCTAATCTAGCTCCTTTATTACGGTCTATATAGTTTTCTTCTGGTCCAAAACCAAAGTATTCAAATCTATTTAAATCCTTCTTTAATTTAAAATCCATTCCGTAAACCGGTAGCTCTGGAAGACCATTTACTCCATGGTAAGTTCCTTGAATTCTAATAGTTCCATCACCAGTGACTGTATATTCAATGATATTCTTTGTAGGCACAACAGTTGGAACATCATAAGTATAAGTTAAGATAATCTTATACTCTTCTTCTTTTAAATGGAAACTACTAGGTCTTTGCATCATTCCTGCTGTAAGCCATGTAGCACATCTGAAATCATGTCTATTTCCTCTATCATTATCAGTTGTTGCTCTCCAGAAAGAAGTCTTAGGAACTCTAGTGATATATTCAATCCCATCATAACAAAGAGAGATTATTCCCCCTTCTTGCTTAGAGAACATAGCTGTGAATCCTTCACCTTTAATACCTATATTTACATCACCATGAACCACTTGGATTTTATAATTCTTCAAAAGATCTTCTTTATTATTTTCTCTTGCTATTTCCTTTACGGCTTGTCCGAAAGTAACTTCAAAGCCTTTTTCTGCCCATAATGTATCTTCTGATAATCTCATAGATATATTATAAGTGTAATTTCCTTCTTCTTTAAATTGAGGATAATCAATTGGCACATATAACTCTTCTCCTGCTTTTACAGAAGGTTTGATAGTTGTCTCAAAAATTTTAATTCCTTCATGTTCTACATAACATACAAAATCATATGCATCTGTAGATATAAATAAATTATCATTTTTAATACTTACTCCTTTGCTATCAGCTACAAGCTTTACATTAGCATAAAGATATTTTACTTCTTGTGCCTTTGGTGATACCTTTCTATCAGCATATACTATTCCATTGGTACAGAAACAATAATCTGTAGCTCTATCATCAAAATCTCCTCCATAAGCAAAGATTTTTTCCCCATCTTCATTAACTTTTTCCACAGATTGATCTATATAATCCCAAATAAATCCGCCTTGATACATTTCATACTTTTCTTCAAGTTCTGTATATAAGTGCATTCCTCCACATGAATTGCCCATGGCATGCATATATTCACAGCTTATATATGGTTTTTGTGGATTATTATTTAAGTATTCTTCAATATCTAAAGGTTTTGCATACATTCTGCTTTCCATATCACTTATTTCATTAAAATCTCTATTCCAAAATACGCCTTCATAATGAACTATTCTTGTATCATCATTTTCATGAAAATACTCAGTCATTTTCAAAATATTTTCTCCAGCATATGATTCATTACCACATGACCATATTAATATAGATGGGTGATTTTTATCTCTTTGCAGCATAGATGCAGCTCTATCTATAACAACTTCTTTCCATTCTGGCAAGCTCCCTGGAATATTCCACTCTGGATCACAAACTCCCATCTTTTGCCATGAACCATGACTTTCAAGGTTTGCTTCATCAATTAAATAAACTCCATACTCATCACAAAGATCATACCATAAACTTTGATTAGGATAATGAGATGTTCTTACAGCATTAATATTATGTTGTTTCATGAATTTTATATCCCATAGCATGTCTTCTTTAGTAATAGCACGACCTCTTTGATAATTAAATTCGTGTCTATTTACACCTTTGAAAACAATTCTCTTACCATTTAGCTTCATGACTTTATCCACTAATTCAAATTTACGGAATCCAATTCTTTGAGGTATTATTTCAATTAACTTATCCTCTCTATCTCTTACTTCTACATATAATGTATATAAATATGGATCTTCTGCACTCCATTTATATACGTTTTCAATAATTGCATCAAAATAAATTTCTTTATTAAAGTCTTCCTTTCCACTGCTATATACTATTTCTCCAAGCCTATCTTTAAGAGCTACTTCTACAGTACATTCTTCATAGCCTTCTAATTTAAGAGCTACACTTAAGATTCCATCACTATAATTTCTATCTAAATTTGCCTTAACAAACATATCCTTTACATGAGTTTTCGGCACTGCATAAATATATACATCTCTAAATATTCCTGAAAATCTCCAGAAATCTTGATCCTCTAACCAACTAGCACTACTTCTTTTATATACTTCCACCGCTAGCTTATTTTCTCCGCTCTTTAAGAAATCCGTAATATCAAATTCTGATGGCGTAAATGTATCCTCACTATATCCTACAAATTTACCATTTAACCAAAGATAAAATGCTGTTTCTACACCTTGGAATGAAATAAAAGTTCTTTTACCCTTTAATTCTTCCTTTATTTCAAAATTCTTCACATAGCTTCCTACTGGATTATACTCTTCTGAAACAAATGGAGGACGTAAGAATTCTTGTCCATCCCATGGATACATTGTATTAATATATTGACACTTATCATAACCTTGCATTTGAATATGCCCTGGTACATTTATTTCATCAAAATTATCACAATTAAAATCCTCTTTATAAAAATCAGCAATTCTTTCATGAGGATTTACTGCATAACTAAATTTCCATTTTCCGTTTAAACTTTGTCTTAATGGCATGCTATATCCTAATTTTAAGTCTTCTTTTTTTTCATAGAAAAGATGATCTGAATGAGCATCTATTCTATTAACTCTAAAAACCTCTGGATCATTAAGCCATTTTAATGTTGCTTCATTTATCATTTATAAAATTCCTCCTCTTAAACACCTTTGTATACATTTTCATTATATCATTTGTTTACTTATTTTTTTAGTATTTTTTTTAAAAAAAAATGCGTAAACCTATTTCTAGGCTTACGCATTCCTACTACGCAAATTTATTATATATACATATATCTTTTATTCTTACATAGTTTATTTTATTACAATCCATTAATTTTTGCCAATACTTTTTTATTATTTATGCAATAAAAATTAACTCCCTTATAAATTCAATTCCAAATTATCAATTTTCAATTATAAAAATGGAGCGGTAAACGGGACTCGAACCCGCAACGTCCACCTTGGGAAGGTGACACTCTGCCAATTGAGTCATTACCGCTTAAATGGTGCAGGTGAAGGGAGTCGAACCCTTACACCGATTGGCGCTAGATCCTAAGTCTAGTGCGTCTGCCAATTCCGCCACACCTGCTTGATATTTTAATTTTACTATTTTTTGTAAATTAATGCAATATTTATTTTAACAAATTTTCAATATTGACATAATTTAATTTGATACATATAATAATCTTAAATATAAAAATACTATGATGAGAAGAGTAAACTAAAGGTATATTTCCAGAGATAATCTGCAATAGCTGGAAGCAGATTTAAATGAAATTAGTTGAAAACTAACTCGGAGTGACTCTAATCCAGTCCGTTTGTCATCACGTTACGATGATTCTTAAGTGGCCTATTATTTTAGGCAATTAAGGGTGGAACCACGGGAATATATATATGCTCTCGTCCCTTTTCTATACGAAAAGAGACGATGAGCTTTTTTTATTTTAAAAAATACATAATGAAAGGACGAAAAAAGATGATTAAAATAACTTTAAAAGATGGATCAGTTAAAGAAGCTGCTAAAGGTTCATCAATCTTAGATGTTGCTAAATCAATCAGTGAAGGTTTAGCTAGAAATGCACAATGTGGAAAAGTAAATGGAGAGGTTAAAGATTTAAGAACTATTTTAAATGAAGACTGTACTCTTGAAATTTGCACATTTGATAGCAAGGAAGGAAAAGATGCTGTAAGACACAGTGTTTCTCACGTATTAGCTGCTGCTGTTAAGAGATTATTCCCAGAAGCTAAAATAGCTATTGGACCATCAATTGAAAATGGATTCTATTATGACTTCGATACTGAAAAAGCTTTTTCAGCTGAAGACTTAGTTAAAATAGAAGATGAAATGAGAAAAATAATCAAGGAAAATCCTGCTATAGAAAGATTTGAACTTCCAAGAAACGAAGCTTTAGAACTTATGAAGGATGAGCCTTACAAAGTTGAATTAATCAACGACTTAGCTGAAGATGAAATAATATCATTCTACAAAATAGGTGATTTTACAGATCTTTGTGCTGGTCCTCACGTAATGTCATTAAAGAATATAAAAGCTATTAAATTACTTAGAAGTGCTGGTGCTTACTGGAAAGGTGACGAAAAGAATAAGATGCTTTCTAGAATTTACGGTACTGCATTCTTAAAGAAAGCTGATTTAGATGCTCACTTAGAAGCATTAGAAGAAGCTAAAAAGAGAGATCACAACAAATTAGGTAGAGAACTTGGAATCTTCACAACTGACGAAAAGGTTGGTCAAGGTTTACCACTATTCATGCCTAAGGGAGCTAAGATATTCCAAACTCTTCAAAGATGGATTGAAGATGAAGAAGAAAGAAGAGGCTATGTTTTAACTAAGACTCCTTTCATGTCTAAAAATGATTTATTTAAAGCTTCAGGACACTGGGATCACTATAAAGATGGAATGTTTGTTTTAGGTGACGAAATACAAGATACTGAAGTTATGGCATTAAGACCAATGACTTGTCCATTCCAATTTACAGTATACAATGCAGAACAACACAGCTACAGAGACCTTCCAATCAGATATGCTGAAACTTCTACTCTATTTAGAAAAGAAGCTTCAGGAGAAATGCATGGTCTTATAAGAGTAAGACAATTTACATTATCTGAAGGACATATAATCTGTACTCCTGAGCAATTAGAATCAGAATTTAAAGAAGTTATTGATTTAATTAACTATGTTATGAGTACTTTAGGAATTGATGGAGATATATCTTACAGATTCTCTAAATGGGACCCAAGCAACACTGAAAAGTACATCAATAACCCAGAAGCTTGGGAAGCTACTCAAAACCAAATGAGAACTATATTAGATCACTTAAATATAGATTATGTTGAAGCTGAAGGTGAAGCTGCATTCTATGGACCAAAGCTTGATATCCAATTCAAGAACGTTCATGGTAAAGAAGATACTATCATCACAGTTCAAATTGACTTTGCTTTAGGTGAAAGATTAGGAATGTCTTACATTGATAAAGATGGTAACAAGAAAACACCATTCGTTATTCATAGATCATCAATTGGCTGCTATGAAAGAACTATTGCTATGCTTATAGAAAAATATGCTGGTGCGTTCCCAACTTGGTTAGCTCCAGTTCAAGTTAAGGTATTACCTTTATCAGATAAGTACAATGACTACACTGCTAAAGTTGTAAGTGAATTAAGAAACAATGGAATCAGAGTTGAAGCTGACTACAGAACTGAAAAAATTGGTTATAAAATTAGAGAAGCTAGACTTGAAAGAGTTCCTTACATCTTCGTTGTAGGTGAAAAAGAGGAAGCTAACAACGAAGTTGCTGTAAGAAGCAGGAAGAACGGAGAAGAAGGTCCAATAGCTTTAAATACTATTGTTGCTAGAATATCTGATGAAATAGCTAAAAAAGAACGTTAATTTTAAACTTAATAATACATTTAATGCAACAAAAGTAGAGTTTTCAATAACTTTAAATTATATAAAGGATGAGATTCAATATATCTGTATCTCATCCTTTAGGTTTTATTTTAATAATTCTCTAAGCTGAAATAATGATTTAATTTCATATGTAGGCTTAATATTTGTGTTATTAATATATTCATTTGGATTATACCAACATGTATCAATTCCTGTATTTATACCACCTTGTATATCTGAAGTAAGGCTATCCCCCACCATTAATACTTTTTTCTTATCATGATAATTTATTTTATCAAGAGCATGATGAAATATTTCTGCATTTGGCTTCGATATAGCAACTTCTTCAGAAATTATTATATCCTTAAAGTATTTTGCTATTTTAGATTTTCTTATTCTCTTATCTTGCACCTTAGTAAGTCCATTAGTAATAATTATTAACTTATACTTGTCCTTAAGTTCTTCCAATAGTTTTATACTTTCATCATATAAAAAGGAAGCTTCTGATAAATGATTCATATATAACTCTGCTAACTTATATTCATCTAATTTAATTGATAATTTATCTGCTAATCTTCTAAATCTTTCTACCTTAAGCTTTTCCTGAGTTATAAGTCCCTCTTCAAATTCTCGCCAAATCTTTTTATTAATTTCATGATATATTTTAAAATGATAATTTTCATCATATTCTATTCCAATATCAATCATTGCTTTTCTAAAAGCTTCTCTCTCTGACTTTTTAAAGTCAAACAAAGTCTCATCTGCATCAAATAATATTACTTCATACTTCATTTCTTTACCTCCAGCATTTTCTTATTTTATTATTTCACCATAATAATTTATAATACTTTCTTCTTATAGAATAAAAAAAGGGGCTATCGCACTAAATAATTAGTGCACAGCTCATTTTTGTTAAAAAAATAAATCGAAAGTTTTATCAATTGAAACTTACTTAATTATACATATATAGAATTTATTCACAATATTTTTTTATAATTTTTTTTGTATTTATTATAAAATCAACTTTTATATCATGAAAATCACTTTCTATCCTTTCCAAAATCTGCTCTTCATAAGCTAAAGCTACCTTTTTTGCTTTAAAAATATTTTTCTCTAAATACTTATCGTAGTATCCACCACCATAACCTATTCTATTTCCATTTTTATCAAACGCCACTCCTGGCATTACAATTATATCAAAATCATTGGCTATTTTATCTTTAACCACATTTATAGGCTCTAATATTCCATAGTTGTTCACACTTAATTCAGTAAGACTGTGGATTTTTACAGCTATCATTTCTTTTTTCTTCATATCTATTTTAGGTACATATATATTTTTCTTATCAATTATTGCTTTTTTAATAATTTCATGAGTATTTACTTCAGAACCAAAACTTACATATATAAATATATCTTTAGCTTTTTTGTATAAATCACTATTTATAAAAAGATTATATATAAGCTTATCCTTTAAGATTCTTTTTTCATTACTCATATTATTTCTCATATTTAATATTTCTTTTCTTACTAACTTTTTTTCCATATTTACCCCCTCATTTTATGCAAATAAAATTACATTCAATAATTACCATATCCTTTTCTCTATAAGCAATCCAGTTAGTGCTTGTCCTACCCTTCCAAAACTATTAGTCAAATATTCGTACTCAATATCCCTAAATATATAATTATATCAATTAAACCATGAATATAGCTACGCTAATTCAACTACTAATAATTCATTTAGAATTTAACTAGGTTTTATATTAGCTATAAACCTACTTAGTCAACGAAGTGTTTAATTAGCGTAGCATTAACTTCTAAAATAATTTAGAATTTTGGAACAAAGGTGTTGCACTCTGTCTTAGAAACAGATGAAACTGGGCCTCCAGCTATACTTATTGACTCTGCTCCGCACATTCCTAGCTCATTGTATACACAATTTACAGCTTCACAATTAACTGGCATAGCAGCCTTTGGTTCTTCTGTACTATTTAAAAATTCCTTTGTTTTTTCAATAAAGCTTTCACAACATGTAGTTTCACTTACAAAAGCTTGACTTCCACCTACTTGTATACCATCTTTACAACAAAGACTATTCTTATTATGACCACAAGTAGTAACATTACACATTAAATTTGGCATAAAATCACTCCTATCCATTACTAAATTCCACCTATTTATTTTTACAATTTCTTTCTTTATTTATACATAAATCAGTCTTTTAATGTTTTTCTTTATTTTTTCTGTATATTAGATTAAAATTATTATTAATAGTAAACTATGTTAATAAGGTAAATTTATATATTTTTACTTAATTAATAAATAAACTTTGAGCGAGGTAAAACAATGTCAAATGAAATTAATTCTTCTAATTTTATAAGAAATATAATCATTAATGACTTAGAGAGTGGAAAACATAATGAGATAATCACTCGTTTCCCACCAGAGCCAAATGGTTATTTACATATAGGTCATGCAAAATCTATATTATTAAACTTTGGTTTAGCTGAAGAATTCCATGGTAAAACACATTTAAGATTTGATGATACTAACCCTGTAAAGGAAGATACAGAATATGTTGAATCTATTAAAGAAGATGTTAAATGGTTAGGTGGAAATTGGGATGCTTTATTCTTTGCATCTGATTACTTTGATACTATGTATGAAAAAGCTGTTCTTTTAATTAAGAAAGGATTAGCTTATGTATGTGATCTTACTCCAGAAGAAGCAAAAGCATATAGAGGATCATTAACTGAACCTGGTAAAGAAAGCCCATATAGAAATAGATCCATTGAAGAAAACCTAGATTTATTCGAAAGAATGAAAAATGGTGAATTCAAAGATGGAGAAAAAGTTCTTAGAGCTAAAATAGATATGGCTTCTCCAAACCTTAATATGAGAGATCCAATAATCTATAGAATTGCACATGCAACTCACCATAATACAGGAGACAAATGGTGTATCTACCCAATGTATGACTTTGCTCATCCATTAGAAGATGCTATAGAAGGAATTACTCATTCTATTTGTACGTTAGAATTTGAAGATCATAGACCTCTTTATGACTGGGTTGTAAGAGAATGTGAAATGGAATGTGTTCCTAGACAAATTGAATTTGCTAGATTAAACATGACCAACACAGTTATGAGTAAGAGAAAGCTTAAGCAATTAGTAGATGAAGGCGTTGTTGATGGCTGGGATGATCCAAGAATGCCTACTATTTCTGGTCTTAGAAGAAGAGGATGTACTCCTGAAGCTTTAAGAAACTTCTGCTCAGCTATAGGTGTTGCTAAAGCAAACTCAACAGTTGATTCTCAAATGCTTGATTACTTTGTAAGAGAAGACTTACAAACGAAAGCACCAAATGCTATGGCTATCCTAAATCCTTTAAAATTAGTTATCACTAACTATCCTGAAGGACAAACTGAAATGCTAGAAGTAAGCAATAATGCAAAAGATGAATCTTTTGGTAAAAGATTAGTTCCTTTCTCAAGAGAATTATACATTGAACAAGAAGATTTTATGGAAGTTCCAATAAAAAAATACTTTAGATTATTCCCTGGAAATGAAGTTAGATTAATTGGTGCATATTTTGTTAAATGTACTGATGTAATCAAAGATGAAAATGGTAATGTAATTGAAGTTCATTGTACTTACGATCCAGAAACTAAGAGTGGTTCAGGATTTACAGGCAGAAAAGTAAAAGGAACTATCCACTGGGTAGATGCTAAAAATGCTGTTCCTGCTGAATTTAGATTATATGAACCATTAATCTTAGATGCTGCAGAAGAAAATGAAGGAAAACACTTCTTAGAACAAATAAATCCTCATTCAATAGAAATATTAGACGGATTTATTGAGCCAACAGCTATTAAGAATGCTAAACCTCAAGATAAGTTCCAAATGGTAAGAAACGGTTTCTTTAATGTTGATCCTAAATATACTACAGCTGAAAAGTTAGTTTTCAATAGAATAGTATCTTTAAAATCTTCTTTTAAACTTAATAAATAAGTGGAGAATTATCTCCACTTATTTTCTATATCTACTCTATCTTCATAAAACCCATAATCATCACTATAATCATTTAAAAAATTTGTATCACAATCTATGTCCCAATTATTTGCTCGTATATTATTAAGCTTCAATAATGCACTTTTCTTTATGCCTTTCTTTTCATTAGTCATCTTTCTTATTCTTCTCCTTTCTAATTTTTAGTTATATATAGTTTTAGTTTTTCTACTATTTTTATTCATTTAAAAAATGAGCTACATGAAGCTTTTCTTTCCAATAATAGTTTATTAGTTGAAAACTTCATATAACTCACTTATAAAATGGTATTTTTCTGTCCAAGTCTCTTTACTTATTTATGCTCTTCGTTACATTCACATACACAACTTCCTCTGCTGGCAGTTGTCCATTGATTATTTGTCGCACTCTTTTTTGCCTTTTGGCCGCATCCGCAACCATGGCCCTCCACTGATGTTGATGACAGTTCATGATTACAGTGACATTTTTTAGATTTGCTCATACTTTTGTCCTCCTATAAACTATCTTTTATTTTTGCAATACTATAGCCAGTCCAAAAACTCTAGTTATAGCATTGCTCATTAAATTTTCTATTCAGTTGTTAAGACTCTTAGGACTATCGACTAAAGCAACATCCTATCCTTAAGTCATTACTATTGTGTGCTTTTTAGACAAACTCTATACCTGATTTTATTATGAAGAACAGTAATTAATTAGATACTTATGAAATATGAGTGATTAAAGATTAAGTTTGGAACAAACCTTTATTAATTATAAATTTAAAAACTTGTTGAATCTTTCTCTAACTTTTTCTTCACCCATAATTTGCATTATAGTATAAAGGTCTGGAGTATTTGTTCTATGTGCTAAAGCAGTTCTTACAGCACCAGCAACATCAGAAATCATTCCTTTATAATTTTCTGGGTTTGCTTTATATTCTTTTCTATTAGCACAGTATCCAAGCTCAGCTCCTATTACTTTTAATTCTTCAAACCATTCTTCTTGGCTTCCAACATTAAATGTAAATTTTTTAGCATATTCTTCAATTATAGCCTTAGCATTTTCTAATGATAAAGTCTTTGGTAATTCTACTTGCTCTACAGTTTCCTTGTAGAATAATTCATCAAAGAAGTAGAATATCTTATCTTTAACTTCATCCCACTTTGCAAAGTCTTTTCTTGGTTTTGGGCCTTCTTTATCTATATTAAATATTTCTCTTGCCATAGCTTCATTTGAAGTTACTAAGTTATACATTTCTTCATCATATTGTTTAGCCCATGCAGTATATTGTTCATATACTTTATCTGCTGACATTCTAGCTATAACATCTTTAGAAACGTCATTTAATTTAACTAAATCAAATAATGCTCCACTCTTACTCATTTTATCTAAATGAACAACAAACTCATGGTAATCAGCACATGGATTTTCAGCTCTCCATTCTTCATAACTTGAATTAACTATGTTTAATAAGTATTCAATAACACATACTACTGGATATCCAACTTCATTGTAGTAAGAAACAGCTGCTTCAGCATCTTTTCTCTTAGAAAGTTTTCTCTTAGATCCACCTTCTTGTTTCATTATTGTTGGAATATGAGCATAGTTTGGTCTTTCAAATCCTAATACTTCAAATAATTGAACGTGTATTGGAAGTGATGATAACCACTCTTCTCCTCTTATTACATCTGTAGTTCTCATTAAATAATCATCTATAGCATGTGCAAAGTGATATGTTGGAAGTCCATCACCTTTTATAAGAACAACATCTTGATTGTTTTCAGGGAATGATATATCACCTTTAATTAAATCATGAAATTCTACTCTATTTTCAATATTTCCTGGTGATTTTAATCTTAATATATAACTTTCACCATTGTTTATTCTTTCAATAGCTTCTTCTTCAGTTATATTTCTGTATTTAGCATATTCTCCATAGTATCCTGGAGTTATTTTATTAGCTATTTGCTCTTCTCTTAAAGCAGCTAATTCTTCTGGAGTACAAAAATCTGGATATGCTAAACCTTTTAATAATAAATCTTTAGCAAAAGTTCTATATATTTCAGCTCTTTCACTTTGTCTGTATGGACCATATTCACCTTTTGAAGTTTCTTGGCCAGTCATTCCTTCACTGAAGTCCATTCCAAAATTGTGCATAGTTGTAATTGTATCTTCAATGGCACCTTCAACTTCTCTTTTTTGATCTGTATCTTCTATTCTTAAATAGAAAACACCTTCACTTTGACTTGCTAATCTTTCATTAATTAATGCAGCAAAAACTCCTCCTATATGTTGGAATCCTGTTGGTGATGGTGCATATCTAGTTACTCTAGCACCTTCTTTTAAGTTTCTCTTTGGGTATTTTGCTATATAATATTCTCTATCATGTTCAACATTAGGAAATATTATTTCAGCTAATTTTTCAAATGACATAATGTTATTCTCCTTATCTTTTTTTTGTTAAAATATAAAAAAGTCTTTCATCCCATTAAAATATAGGACGAAAGACTTACTTCCGCGTTACCACCTAAATTGGTTAATAAAAATTAACCCACTCAAATACTTATTTAATTTTATTGCTCCAAGGTTTCCTTCAATAATTTTAAATTTTAGGCTCACACCATTCCTAAATCGCTTTAAATTAAACTTCTATTTACTGCTCCTCTTCAGCGCAATTACTATTATCATTTTTTGCAAATTACAGATTAATTATACAGATTCAAATTATTATTGTAAAGTATTTCTCTTATGTATAAAACTCTTAATATATATTTTAATAATCAAAAATAAATTGAGCTTAAACTATCTCTGTTATTGATAATTTAAGCTCAATTTTTATAAACAAAACTCTATCTTATAGCAAAATATATTACAAATAATAGTGCTAATACATACATTACTGGATGAACTTTTTTAGTTTTTCCTTTAAATATCATCAAAATAACATATGTTAAAAATCCGCAAGCAATTCCTTCACCAATGCTATATGTTAATGGCATTAATAAAATAGTTAAGAATGATGGAATAGCTATTTCTGATCTTTCCCATTCTATTTCCTTAAGTGATGAACACATTAATGATCCAACTATAATAAGTGCTGGAGCTGTAACTGCTGAAGTTATTACTGTAAGTAATGGTGAGAAGAATAATGATACTAAGAATAATCCTCCAACTACTACACTGGAAAATCCTGTTTTTGCTCCAACAGAAGCTCCTGATAATGATTCAACATATGATGTTGTATTAGTTGTACCCAATATTGAACCTATACATGTAGCAATTGAGTCAGCTAACAATGCTTTTGAACCATTTTCTATAGAACCATCTTTTTTAAGAAGTCCAACCTTTGAACCGACAGCCACTAATGTTCCTGCTGTATCAAAGAAATCCATAAATAAGAAAGTAAATATTACTAGAATCATTTCTGGATTAAATATATTTCCTAAGTTCTTAATAGCAGCTCCAAAAGTAGGTGCCATTGATGGTGGCATTGATATTACTGATGTTGGTATATCAATAAGTCCTGTTATCATACCCACAATTGCTGTTAACCCCATACCTAAGAAGATTGCTATTTTAGAACCTCTAACCATAAATATTGAAATTGCAATAACACCAAATATAGAAAGTAAAACTGTAGGATCTGTTAAATCACCAAGACCTACAAAAGTTGCTGAATTAGCTACTACTATTCCTGCATTTTTTAATCCTATAAAAGCAATGAATAATCCTATTCCTGCACTTACTGCAAACTTTAAGTTAGTTGGTATAGCTTTAATAATCATTTCTCTTAAACCAGTTGCTGATATTATTAAAAATATAATTCCTGAAGCTAATACACCTGATAGTGCTATCTCCCACTTAATACCCATTCCTAAACATACACTATATGCAAAGAATGCATTTAAACCAACACCTGGTGCTAATCCCATTGGAAAATTCGCGAATATTCCCATTATTAGTGTTCCTAAAGCTGCTGCAAGTCCTGTAGCTACAAATACACTCCCTTGTGGCATACCAGCCTCTGCAAGTACACTAGGAATTAAGAATAACGCATAAGCCATTGTTAAAAATGTAGTTATACCACCTATGGTTTCACTTTTAAAATTTGTTTCTTTTTCTTTGAATTTGAAATAGTTTGATAAGAATTCCATCGTTTGTTCCTCCATGCATTTTCTTTACAACCGAATATCGCATGATATGAGGAAAAAGATATGTATTATATTAATAGAATTTATACTGTATGTACTTATATATAAATATTAAATCCATATCGTAGTCAAATCATTTATGGTGATTTGGTAGAGACTCCCGGACCATATTTCCGGCATTATACGAACCCCCTCCGGCGCTTCCACCGGCGAGTTCGAGGCTCTGGAGCTGCGCGACGGCGA
>OLRP01001277.1_pt1 | contig 20448 bp, 18 predicted proteins | sample 1672401 | NCBI WGS metagenome assembly OLRP01 (sample SAMEA3136682, study PRJEB25190) | human gut metagenome | reverse complement strand
TATAGAGATATTCCGTTCTTTTTGTCAATGGTATCAAAGCCAATATAACTTTGAACAGATTGAATCCACTTTTTGGAATGCATGTATATATTTGATTGAGAAGCATGATCTATCAGAAGAGAAGCTGATAGATTTTTTTCTGTCTCAATTAGAGAAAGATGCGAAAGGAAAAGATGAAAAACAAAGAGGCATTGATTCTTTAATCTATGCTTATCTGCAGGTCAAATATACACAAAATAAAAAAATGACATTAGAAGATGTGGACAAAAAATCTAAGAACAGAACTTCAAAGTGGAAAAATCTTTTAAAGTCAAGAAAATATGAGAAGCAAAAATGTAGAATAGATGAAAAATTCAGTAAAGCATTGCTACAACTAAAAAGTACAGAGATAGATTTTATCTCTGATAAACTAGAACAAGGATATTCCAAGGAAGACTTATTAAAAATTATGATACCAGGAATAGGTATCGAAAAGATGGAAGCAATTTGTAACTTAATCAAAAAAGAAAGCAGGTGAGAACTATGACTTCAAATAATGATGAAGCTTTAAATTTTTATGGATATTCCAGTTATGAGCAGCTAGAGCAGGCATTATTGGAACAAGGATATGGTCTGGATGATGTATCAGTGCGGATTGACAGCATGCGACAGGATTATGAGCAACAAAAACATGATGCATTAGAACGTGTCGTACATAAAAAAGAAATTCGTACCATTAAGATGGAAGAGTTAAGAAGTGAGGTGGAACAGCTTAAAGAAGGACAAATGATGGAAATTATATTTGATGGAAGGTAAGTCGATGGAAACGAAAGAAATAGGACTTGAAATCGTACAAATCCGATTGATACAGGATCGGATTGTATATAATGAAAAACCAATCCATTCACCACAGGATGCTGTTGAAATCTTGGGAAATGAGATTAAAGACTATGATCGAGAAGTCTTGTGTGTATTAAATCTGGATGCACATGGGGTTGTTCAAAATGCCAATATTGTTTCTATGGGAACAGTAAACCAGACCGTTTCTTCTCCAAGAGAAATTTTTAAGAGTGCGATCTTATCCAATGCACATTCCATCATTTTAATGCACAATCATCCAAGTGGAAGTGTAAAACCATCAAGACAGGATTTATTAATGACTAGACGGATGAAAGAGGCAGGAGAGCTTATCGGAATCTTTGTAAAAGATCATATCATTATTGGTGGAAGAACAGGAGAAAGTTATAGTTTTAGGGAACATGAGTTAATAAAACCATTCTCAGATACAAAAATAGCTGCAGAAGAAAAGAATGTAAAGGAAGAAACTGCAGAATACATAATTCCAAAAAAGAAAAAATCAAAGCAGAGAGGAAGATGATCATGAGTGAAATGCAGGAAGGAATTCAAATGGCAATGATGACTGGACAAGCAATGGCATTCGTAGTAGATAAAGGAGTGACATTAACCAGACAAATTTTAGAAGCATTGGCCAAATTAATAAAAATGAGTGCATTGTATACAACACCGAAAATAAAGAATGCATGGAAAAGACAGCCTGGGGCAGTATCAATGGATCAGATTCAAAGAAGAATTCCGATAAGAATCAATGAAGCAGATCAACAAAAGTTTTTTGACTGGATGCATCGGGCAGAAATTCCATATTGTCCATTGCAAGATCTGAATAAAAATGATATATACGCAGAGTTTGTCATTGATGAAAGAGATATTTTAAGATTGCAGTCTATTATAGAACGTAATCAAAGAGAGTTTTCTATGGAAGATTTTAAGATTATTAATTGGGAAGATTATGCAATGAATCATATTACAAAAGAAGATTTAGATGCATTAGCAAAAGAGATGAATATTGATCTTGAAAAGGAAGCGAATCAAAAACTTCCCAGTCAAGCAAAAGAAAACGATATGGAAGAACTTAAAAACAAAGTTTTTTTAGATGATTTTGCAAAAGGAAATGCGGTTGCGATCACTTGTAATAAGAAATTGCTAAACAAAAAATTATCTGATGAAACACAATTGACATTCCGTATTCCAGGAGAATTGGATAAGTTTGTTTCAATTCCTATGAAGGATTTAATCTTAACAGATGGAGAGAAGACTTATCTTGGACGCTTAGATTTAAAAAAGGAATATACAGTATATGATTCTATGAATCGAAGTCTTTATCATAGGAATGGAATGCAGTTAAAACGAAACTTTGACGATGTGACAAGATCAGAGTTTACACAGAAGAAACCAAGTAAGATGAATACAAAACAGAGATAAAAGGGGAAGACAATGAATATTCGAATCAATCATATGCAGCTAATCAACAAAGAAAATGATCATACATTGGCAATTTGTGAGATCATTCTAAATGAGTGCTTTCGAATTCGAGGTGTGAAATTAATGAAATCAGCCCATGGAATTTTTCTATCTATGCCATCTGTCAGACGAAAAGATCATGAGTATCATAATATTGCATTTCCAGTGACAAGAGAGATTAGAGAGGAAATTTTTCAGAAGATTAAGACAGAGTATGAACAGTTGCTTCGTTTGAAAGAAGAAATAAAGAAAGAAGATATTACTGTCAAGATATATCCAGTAGAAGAGCCGGGTAACTTTTGTGCATATGCAACAATTAATATCAAAGATATGATTGCTGTAAACAGTATTCGGATCATAGATAGTGTGGAAGGAATGTTTATCACGATGCCATCTTTCCGAAAAGGAGACGAATACGTTAGTATCTGTTCTCCAATCACGAAAGAATTTGGCAACTTGTTAAAAGAAATCATTTTGGAAGCCTATCAGGAAAAAATGAGAGAATACATCATGAAAAGACCAGAAGACTTAGAAAAAGAAAAGGAAGAATCAGTGAATGAACCAGAATGAATATAACTTTGGTTCGTGGATTTGTATTCCGATCATTGCATATCTAAGCTATATGGTCAATTATCTGCTAGATGGATTTTTTCAAAAAAATCAAGATGTTCTTATGAATGGAATGAAACTGTTTGAACAACATTTAGATCAGATCATGGAATATCCATTTCGAGTTTCTTCTTATTATAATGAACGAAGTTTTCAAGCAATACTAATCGGAATTATGATTTTTTTGTTGGTTGATATCCTTAGCTTCCTATGTAGAAAAACAATGATGATAGGAAAAGAGTATGGAACAGCCCAGTGGGGAAATGTTTCAGAAATGCGAAAAAGACTAAGTGATAAGAATGAAGAAGCAAATATCTTATTTACACAAGATTTTTCATTAATGACGGATAAACGATGTGGTTTAAATCGAAATATTGTAGTTTTAGGTGGATCAGGATCAGGAAAAACATTCCGATTTGTTGGTCCAAACTTAATGCAGGCAAATATGAGTTTTGTAGTCACAGACCCAAAAGGAGATACTGTTCGGGATTATACCAATGTTTTAGTGGAAGAAGGCTACCAGATTAAAATATTAAATGTGATCAATCCAGAACAATCCGATGGATATAATCCATTTGCTTATATTGAAAAAGACGATGATGTTTTAAAATTAATATCGAATATCATTGATAATACAACACCAAAGGGTGCTCAAAAAGGAGATCCATTTTGGGAAAAGAGTGAATCGCTGTTTATGCAGGCGGTCTTTTTTTATGTCTTATATGAAGCAGAACGCCAATATCTGCCAAGAAATTTCCATACATTCTTGATGATCATTAGTGAAGCGAAGGTAATGGAAGAAGAAGGAGCAAAGTCACCGCTTGATTATCGGTTTCAGGCACTAGATGATAATCATATTGCAAAAAGGACTTATCGCAAATTTATGTCAGGAGCAGGAGATACCCTGCGAAGTGTCATCATATCCGTACATTCCAGATTGTTTCCATTTGAATCGCCAGGAATCCAGAAGATTTTTGAAAAAGATGAGATGGATTTATATGCATTGGGAGAAGGGAAAATGGTAAATGGAGTCAGGGATCAAAAAACAAAGACAGCAATGTTTATTGTCATTCCAGACGATGATAAAAGTTTTAACTTTGTTCCAGGAATGCTTTACACACAGATGTTTCAGATTCTATATGCATCTGCAAGAAAATATAATAACCATCTGCCAATCCCAGTGCAATGCTATTTTGATGAATTTAAGAATATTTCGATGCCAAGCAATTATCTTGATATTGAAGCAACCTGCAGAAGTAGAAATATTGGTGTTGTTCCAATTTTTCAGGATAAATCACAGATTAAAGCGTTATATAAAGATTCTGCAGGAACCTTATTGGCGAACTGCGATACCTTATTATTTTTAGGCGGTACTGATCCAGAAGTGAAAAAATTTATTTCAGAATCATTAGGAAAACAGACGATCTGGAAGAAAAGCAGTAGTGTTACCAGAGGAAAATCAGGATCAAGCTCTCAAAGTGAAGACCGAATGGGCAGGGAATTGATGACACCCGATGAAGTTGGACGTATGGATAATAAAGAATGTATTGTAATGATCCGAGGTGAATATCCGATCAAAGGAAAAAAACTGGATGCGACAAAACATAAAAGAGCAAAGCAATCAGGATTGTTTGGAAAACCATATTTTCATAGAAAATCTCAGTCGATCCAATGGAAAGATGTTTCAGAGATCAGAAAAAATGAGATTGTCTTAACTTATGAAATGATCATGGAGCTATTGGAAACAGGGGAACATGTATTCCAAAGTGAAGAGTGGATACAAAAGGTAGAGCAATTGGGAGAAGAACAGCAAGAACAACAACAGAAGGAGAGAAAAAGAGAGTGGAAAGCAAGACTTCCAGAAGATTTTGAAAAGCTATCTTTAGTAGAAATTTTGGCAAAAACACAATTCCAAAAGACATACATGGATGTGATCGTCAAAGCTGTGGAAGCAGAAATTCCAGAGAAGATCGTAAAATCTTATATCTGGGATGCAATGGATGAAGAAGAAATCGAACGCCAGATCAAAATACAACGGATTTTACAAGTTAGTGAGCAATCATAAAGGAGAAGAAGATGTTACAAAGAAATTTAAGAAAAGTAAAAGAAGAAATCAAAAAGAAACTTCCATATTTAATAACACTTAGTTATGGACTTTCTATACGTTATGTTTATGCGGATGGAAAAAGTGATCCATTGGCATCTCTTAAAAAACTGGGAACTTTGGTAGTCAGCTTAGTTGTTGTCTATGGAATTGTTCAGGCAGCACTAGGAGTAGCAGAAGCAGGAAGAGGTATGGGAAACCATGACAGTTCGCAGATGTCCTCTGGACTATGGAGAATGGGTGGAGGAATCTTAATGAGTGCGGTGGGAGCTGTTTTAGCATATCTTGGATTACAGTAAGAAACCTGAAAGGAGTGAAAGCAGATGATTGCAAGTATCTTGCCGGATATCGATATGTCGGATTCTGTGAAATTTGGATTTCAGGTATGGAATACTTTTATGAAAAGTGTCTACGCACTTTTGACGGAATCGCCATCACAGTTTAAAGACGGAGAAATCTGGAAAGCAGTACAAAAGATCAATCCATATTTTATTACAGTCGGAACGATTGCAGTCAGTTTATGCTTTGCAATGGGACTTGTAAAAAATCAAGTGGATTTAAAACGTGAGATGAATATTGAAATGGCAATCAAGTTGTTTGCAAGAATTTCCATTGCAGAATGGTTATTGACCAATACGTTTTATATTATTGATGCAATCTTTTCTGCAGCAACATGGCTGATCGGAAAGGTTTTAACAGGTGGAGTCAAGAAAATGAGTTTGTCGAAAGCACAGCTAAAGCTATTTGAAGAAGTCGATCCCATCGAATCCATTGTGCTTTTGATCTTTGGATTTATCTGTCTGGTTGTTGTTATTGTTTTGGCAATGGTTATGATTTATACGGTTTATTCCAGATTTTTTAAAGTTTATGTATCCGCACCATTTTCTGCATTAGCAATCGCAGGTGTGGCAGGTGGAGGAATGGGACATGTAGCCAGAGCAAACTTGCAAAATATGATTACCTATGCGTTAGAAGGAGTAGCCATCTCCATGACATTGTTTGTCTGTAGTAAATTTATCGGATCGGGGTTGGATTTGGGATTAAAGACAGGAAATTCAGATACAGTCAAGGCGATGGCGGTTTTAATTGAGAAAACATTTACGATTGCTTTAACCGTAGGGCTTACTAAAGGAGCAGAAAACTTAGTTCGAAAAAATCTTGGACTATAGAACAGGAAGGAAATGAACATATGGAGCATATCAGTATAGAAATTAACAAAGATTTTGGAAGATACAAACATAATTTCTTCTTAGGATATACGCTTTCTGAATGCTTTTTTTTCTTTTTGGGAGGCTTATGTTGTGTCCTTATCATACTGCCATTAGGGTTATTGCTGCATATTGATCTGTTCATTGCCGGATGGTGTGGTGTGATTCCAGCCTCTGCCATTATATATATTGGAAATCATCAACGAAATGGAATGTCTGAAATGGAATATCAGAAAAAAATGTATGAACTTAAAAAAATGAAAAAACTTACCTATCAGAGTGAGGAAACACAAGAAAGTGCGCTAGAAATTTTAGAAGAAGAGATTTCTATGAAAAAAGCACAAGAAAATGATATTCCAAGGAAGAAAGTGAAATTTCCAATACAAAGGATGATCAAGATGGCAATGCTCATTGGGATTGTTGTTGGAATTTTCATGACAGCCATGACGATTCTTCCACAGAAAGTGAAACAAAAGCAAGAGGCAGAGGGAAAACAGGAAGCAATTCGTACACAGGTATTATCAAAAGAAGAATCAGAAAAAGAACCAACGACAAGACAACAAGAAAAGACAACAACGGAACAAAAAAAGCAGAAAAAAGAAAAACAAAATAAAAAATCAATCGATCAATCAACAAGAAAGACACCAAAGGTTGAAAAGATCACACGAACAAGAAAGGAGACAACGACAGAAAGAAGAATCACAAGAAAAGAAGAAACAGAGGCTTACCGAACAAGGAGCAGTCAAAGTACAACTGCAGTAAGAAAAAAATCTACACAGGAGAAAAAGACAAAACCTACAAAGAGTACTACATACAAAAAGAAAAAGCAGGAAACAGCAACGACAACAGCAGAAAAAAAGAAAACACCTTCCAAGGTAACCAATCAGGAAAGTCAGTTTGAAATTGAATATGAAACAAAATAGGAAAAAATTTCAAAAAAGTTTGGGAATTGTAAAAATATGTGATATAATTTCTTTATTTAAAAGCAGATGTTCAAAATAAGAATTAGGAGGGTGTATATGAAACGATTCTTTATTTTAGTAATGTGTCTTTGTATGGCTGTGCCGATCAATGTTTGTGCAGCAAATCAGAAGATTAAAGTGAATCCTGTTTATCAAAACAGTAAAGTAATCAAGGGAAAAACAAAAAAGAGATATCGGGTCCAAGCAAAGATTGGGAAAAAGAAGTACCAAACAAAAGCAGATTGTAAGGGAAATTTCCGATTAAGGATTCCAAAACAAAGTGTTGGAAAGAGCTTTTATATCAAGGTATATCGAGGAAAGAGATATATTTTAAAGAAGAAAATCCATGTATTAACAAAATCCATAAAGGTTCAAAAGTTTTCAATAAAAAATAAAATAATCAAAGGGTATGCAAGACCAGGATATCGAATTAAAATTACCATGAATCATAAAAGCTATCAAACAAAAGCAAGCAGAGTAAAAGGCTCATTTAAGATTCAGATGAAACGACCTGCAGGAAATGCAACAGCAAAAATATCTTTGTATAATAAAAAAGGAAAGTATATAAAATCTGCGAAATACAGTGCATACAATAAAAAGAGCAACAAAAAAGATCAAAATACGAAAAAAGCACAGTATACAACAGCAGATGGAAAGAAATATACAGGAAAAGTTCCAGAATTTGATGATCCAATCAATCTATCTGCAGTAGAAAAACAGATGAACGAAGCAGGAATGGAATATGATGATTCGAAAACCATCATTGAAACAAGCAGTGGTCGTGCATTTATGAATGCAACAAGTGGCCATGGACAAGGATATTATGGCTGGATCAGTTACTATATGGATACGGAAAGTGATAATCAGTGGCAATGGTATCATGCAAAGAATGGAATTACACTGTATTATATCACAGCAACAACAGGAGATTTACGCAATACCCCAACACCAGATTGTAATGATCCAACAACTTATGAAGGAAAAATTAAGTCCGGGCAGACAGGAAAGTTTGCACCAACCTATAAAAGTTCCAGAGATTTGTCATATTTAGGGATTAAGATTGTAGGGTATAAAAATCAAAAACCTGTAATCTATTATGCAGTCAGTGAACAGTTGATGGCAGGAAAGATTGGAATCGCACCACAAATACAATAAGGAAACGAAAAAGTAGATATATTTTTAGTATATCTGCTTTTTTTGTACCCAAAAGGAGGAAAAATCATGTGTCAGCGTGGCCCACCATACATACAGATCAGAAACAATGCACCGAAAGAGGTGCTTTTTTAATGCATTAAAAAGGAGAAGAAGACATGAAAAAACACAATATCTTATCGAAATTAAAAAGAATTTCGAGAAAAATCGCATGCATTATAGCGACGGCTGTAATGTGTCTGAATAATATTGGTTTGAATCAGATAAAGCAAGTCTCTGCACAAACGAGTATGGGAAATGCTTATAAGATCACAGAGAATGATAGTACAAAAAATAAATGGCAAAATACCGATAAAAATGGAGATCAGATGACACATCGATTCTCCAGTTATGAATCGGATAAAAGTAAGGCACTGAAAGTAGATGCCTCTTATGGATTCAAATTACAAAAAACAAGTGCAACGAAAGTAACCGTAACCAAAGGAACAAAGTGTGCAGCTCCAAGCAAATTCAATGGTGAAGACTTAGAATTGCTGGCTTTTATGAAAAAATATACTTGGTTTAAGACAAGTAAGAATACAGCAAACAACATTCAGATTAAGATTTCCGATTTGACTGTTTATCAGTGCAATTCCGATGGAAGCAATGGACATTGGGTCAAGGTTGATCTTGTAAGAACAATCACAGCAATTGAGAAATATAAAAATCAGGATGGTTATATTGCATTAGGATTAGGAATCACAGATGCAGTATATATCGGCATTGAAGAAATGACAGTGAATAATGTTTTTTATAAAGCAGGAACCAGTCAGAAAGTCACTTTGAAATCCAATGTTACTCTTACAGATATTGATACCAGACAGTACATTGGTGTATCGGCATCAAAGATTGATGGGCAGTATGTATCAAACAATACAACATTAAGTTATTTAAAAAATGGAAATAAAAATTTCTATTATGCAGATAATGATATCAATTACAGCGGAGAAGCTAAAACAGCGGTTGGATTTATCTTTGAAGACAATTCATTTGTTTATACCTTTGGACGTATCAAACCAGAAGAACCAACAAATCAGGAACAGTATGTAGGAACAGGACAGTCTATGACAGAGTTTGAGCCATCATCCCCAGTGAAAACCGTTACAGATCAAGATGAGAAAGATGTGAAAGAAAACACCGTAGAACATCTAGGGGGAAATTGGACTTATACCGTAGAACAGTCTATTCCATCTAACATGCCATCCAATTTTTACTATGATAATTTCAGTTTTGAAGATCAGATAGAAAGTTGCATGAAAATTAATTCCATTCGAGTCGAAGCAGAAAATGCAGAGGCGAAAGTCACAGATGTAACTTCTATGTTTAAGATCACAAGCAATGGAAATAAAGTCGTAGCCAAATTAAAGAATAGTAAAAATGCTAATTTCTATAAAAATACGGTATATCGATTAAAAATCAATGTGCAGATGAATATTCCAGACGGCGCAACAGAAAGTCAGATGGAAGAACTAAGAAATACATGGAAAGAACATGGGCATTACAAAGAAACAGAAAATACAATTACCGAAAATAATAGCGCAAAGACCATCATCGATGAAAAAAATCTTCCAACAAATCAGGTAAAGACAAACATTGAAGGACCAAAGAAAACTGTTTCTGATCAGGATGAATCAAAGGTTGTAAAAAATAATGTGAGAGATCTTGGAAGTAACTGGACCTATTCAGTCACACAAAAGATTGCTCAAAATGCCACAGAACCTTATGACAGCTTTGTGTTCCGTGATGAGATTGAAGAATGTATGAAGATCAATTCTGTGAAAGTCATCAATGATCAGGGAAATGATGTATCAGAATGGTTTGATATTACAACAACAGGAAATCATGTTGTGGCATCCTTAAAAGATCCTAAAAATAACAAAGACTTCTATAAAAATGCAGCGTATACCATGGAGATCAATGTGCAGATGGATATTCCTACCGATGTAACGGAAGAACAAATGCAGACATTGAAAGAAACCTGGGAAAAACATGGACATTATTCTGAAGATAAGACAGTCTTAAAAGAAAATAATGTGGCTTATGTGGAAATCAATGGAGTGAATTCTATCACAAATCGTCCAGAGACAGAAATTCATTTAAGCACAACAACGGATCAGACACCAGGACTTAACATTGTAAAAAGTGTGAATCGTTATGAACATCAGGTTAACGATATTATTCATTATACCGTGAAAGTAAGCAACACAAATGAGGAAGCAGATACAGCTTATTTTGTGATCCGAGATGCATCCCTTCCAGATTCTGTAGCGTTTGACTTTTCTAGTGTAAAAGTGAGTGGAATCGATGCAGAAAACTATACGATCGAGCAAGTTGGCAATGGATGGGTTCTAAAGTCAAAAGGAGATTATGCGTTACCATTTGGAAAAACAATCACCATTGAGTATGATGCAAAAGCATTGACAGCCAGCAATGGTACTGTAATTGATAATACAGCCACAACAATTGCTGCAGGTATTCCAGAAAAGAAAGATGCAAAGCAGGTTTATGTAAATTCTCCAAAAATTGATGTAGAAAAAACAGCACCAAGTAGCAAATATAAAGTGGGAGACAGTGTTGGATACAAGGTAGTCATTACCAACCGCAATCCTGGAACCTTTATGAGAGATTTACTGTTAAAAGATGAAGTACAATCAAAAGGATTGGAAATCAAAGAAGGATCAGTTGCAGTTTTAGTTGCAGGAAAAGATGTAACAAGTAATCTTGATATTACTTATGCAGAGAATGGATCAGGATTTAGTATTCAGACACCATATAATATGAACAATTCAGATATTCCATGTATCGGAATTTCTCCATATAAGGAAATGACCAATTGGACAGATAAGATGATTGTTACCTATGAAGCTACGATCACAGATGAGGCAGCATTATCCACAGATCTGAAAAATACATTCAGTGTTCCAGCAACAAAAAATACAAACGGAGATTTGATCAAGGACGATGAATTGATACCATCTGGTGGTGGACAGGATGATGCCGATGTGAAAATGAAAGCACCTGCCTTAGAAATCACGAAAAAATCAAATAAGACACAGTACAATGTTGGTGAAAATGGAACCTATGAGTTGATTGTAAAACAGACAAAAGAAAATCTGACTGCAAAAAATGTTGTTGTAACTGATACTTTTGTACAGCAGGAAGGTGTGAAATATGATACATCAAGCCTGAAAGTTTTATTAAACAAGGAAGATATCACACAGGAATGTAAGATCAATGTAGAAGGAAATCAATTTAAGATTGAAACTGGAAAAGATCTTACCGATGAGGATAAGTTGGTCATCGATTATCAGGTAAACTTTGAAAAAGAAGGACAGTATACCAATACTGCAGTAAGTAAGGCAGATAATACAAACGAAGATCAGGCGAATAATGTGGTAGAAGTGAAAGAAATTACACCAGAATTGAGCATCAAAAAATCTTCTGACAAGCACGAATATGCAGTCGGAAATATAGGAACTTATACTTTAACTGTCAAAGAAAAGAAATCTGATGCAACAGCAAAAAATGTGATTGTAAAAGACCAGTTTGTGACAGGAGATGGAATCAGCATTGTTTCAGATAGTATTGCTGTTACATTAAATAAGGAAGATATCACAAAAGATTGTAAGATTACAGCAAATGAAAGTGAGTTTTTGATTGAAACTGGAAAGGATATGACAAGCAAGGATGAACTGCAGGTAACATATCAGGTAAGTTTTGCAAAGACTGGAACTTATAAAAACACTGCAATCACAAGAGGTGATAATGCAGAGGAAGTAGAAGCTAATAATACAGTGGATGTAAAGAATCAGGATGTTACGATCACGAAAGATGCAGATCAAAAGAGGTATAAAGTGGGAGACACAGTGAAATATAAAGTAAAAGTTGGACTGAAAAAAGAAAATACAATTTCAAAAAATGTGGTGATCAGAGATCAGATTCCAGATGGAATGAAATTAGATGAAAATAGTATTAAAGTAGAGGGAATTACAGATTATACTATCAATGTAGATGGCAATAAGATGGAAGTAAAAATCCCAACACTAAGATACGGAGAAGAAGTGACTGTCACTTATGAGGCAAAAGTTCTAAAAGGAGCACTTGGGAAAACATTAACCAATAAAGCCGATGTAAATGGAGAAGGAATCAATGGTGGAGAAGCCAAGGTAACTGTTGAAGTACCAAATACAACAAAAGCAACACCAGGAAGTTCAACACCATCTAGCACTTCTAGTAATAGTGGAACCAATAGTAGTATGCCAAAAACAGGGGATACGACGAATGCAACTCCATATGCAGTGGCAGTCATCCTTGCAGGAATTGCAGCAGTAATGATCTATAAAAAGAAGAAAAAGTAACAAAAAGTAAGAATGGGGTATCAGATTTTGATACCTCATTTTTGATGAAAGGAGCATTTATGAATCAAGAAGAAATGGTAATTGAAGTAGAAGTAAGAAATTCAGAAAAGAAGAAAAAATATTTTAGTGAAATTTCAAGAAAAATCGAAGAACAAAAGAAGGAGGAAACATCAAATGATGACATATAGCCAGTTTACTCAATATGTAGAGCTTCATATAAGAGAATATGTATCAGAGGAGATGATGGTATCTTCAAAAACATGGCAGCAAAAAAATAATGGAGTTCCGATAGAAGGTTTAGTTTTTAAAGATAATGGAGCATTAGTAGATATGCCAGTGATGGTCTACTTTAAAGATTTATATGAAAAATATTGTAAAGGTGATGCAAGTATTAATTCTTTTTTACAGGAAACGGTAAGTGAACTTTCAAATAGTGTCAGTACAAAATTTATGGATTCATTTACTGATCGGATTTTCTTTCGAATGGTAAATGCAGAAAAAAACCGCAATAAGTTATCTAGTTGTCCTTGTCGGCAGGTAGGAGATTTTTTGATAGAGTATCGCTTGATCGCATTCCAAAATGAATTTGGAATGGGAAGTGTGGCGATTAATAATGAAATTGCAAACAGTATTGGATTGAATGAAGAACAATTGTACCAGTTGTCTATGAAAAATACAGAAAAAGTATTTCCTGTAAGTTTTCAAAATCTTACAACCCTTACGGAAGGTATTCAAAAAAATGGACAAATACCACCAGGACATGAGATCAGAGTCGATAAAAAAGATGCACTGCCAGTGTATTCATTAAGTAATAAAGAAGGGTTAAATGGTGCATCTACAATTTTGTATGCACAGGTGCAGGAAGATTTAAAAAAGGAATTTCCAAATGGGTATTACGTTTTGCCAAGTTCCATCCATGAAGTATTGATTGTGGATCAGAGTTTTGTAGAAGAACCATTGGATTTATTTGCTTTAAAAGAAGCAGTATTAGAGGTAAATTATCAAGTTGTAGAGCCATCAGAATTTTTATCAAATGAAGTGTATGAGGTAAAAGGCCCAGATTTTCAATTAGAGAAAGCAACATTTCTAAACCACAAAAAAGAAAAAAATATGGAACGATAAGATCAACGGGTGGGACTCATAAGAGTCCCATCTATTTTTTTATGGAGGAATCAATGAATGCCATTATTTGAATACGAAGAAATTGATCAGTTAACGAAAGAAGATCTGCCAGTCTATAAAATACCAAAAAGTATCCAACAGACGATAGATATTACAGCCATTGCAAAGAATGGAGTGTTTTGTCATACACCGAAAAAAAGAAAAAGAGGAGAAAAAGCTTCTTATAGTAAGGCTTATCGGTTTGAGGATGTTCCTTTTGCAACTTTAGATGAGGAAGAAAAGGAAGGAAAGATATTATCCTGGTGCAAATTTTTAAATTCGATGGGAACTAGTTTTAAATGGACCTTACAAAATAAGAACAAAGACATGCAAAAGTTCCGAGAAACGACACTCTTTGATCTGAAGAATGACGAATTTGACATATGGAGAGAAACTTATAACGAACTATTGGATGACAGAATTTCAAAAGGAAAACAAGGAATTGAATTGGATATGATCCTTACGATTCTTCATCAGACCGAAGATTATAAGAAAGCGATGGAATATTATCGAACATTAGAGAATGATTTGGAAGAGTCCTTTCGAAGATTTGGGAGTAAATTAACAGCTATGGATGCCATCGATCGATTAAAATCGCTGCATGATTTTTATCGCATGGGTAAGGAAGAAGAATTTCAATTAACATGGGATGAAATTAAGAAAGGCAAGAATTATCTCAACACTATCTGTAATGTGAAGCTTTCTTATAAGGAAGATTTTATTGAGGATGAGGGGAAATTTTCAAGAGTTTTATTTGTAAAAGATTTTCCTTCGGGATTATTAGATAACTTTGTAAGAGATATTATGGATCTTTCGCAACATCTGACATTTACAGTGGATGTAATCCCAGTACCGAAAGAGGTTTCCGCAAAATTTGTTGCCAATAAACTAATGGGTGTTGAAGGAGATATTTCAAAACAGCAACGTCAGCGAAACAAGAGAGGCGAATTTTCCACAGATATTACATGGGAGAAACGTCAGGAACATGATGAGGTCGAAAGTGTCTTAAATTCTTTACAAAAGATGGATCAGGAAATGTTTTATACCAGTGTCACGATCATTACAACAGCCGATACAAAGAAAGAGTTAGAATCAAATACCTTATCATTGATCAATGCAGCCAGCCGATTTGGGATTGTTTTAGAAACTTTGTATTGTCAGCAAAGAGAAGGATTAAATACTGCATTACCAATCGGAGTTCGTCAGATTAAGACATTAAGAGCAATGCTTACCAATGGAGTTGCTTCACTTGTCCCATTTTCTACACAGGAAATGTGCCAGGAAGGCTGCTTTTATGGAGTAAATCAGATTTCAAAGAATATTGTACGTGGAGATCGAAAAAATTTACAAAATCCACATGGCTTTGTCTTTGGAACATCAGGATCTGGAAAGAGCTTCTTTAATAAAGGGGAGATTGTACAAACTTTTATCGGTTCGGAAGATGATTTTTTCCTGCTAGATCCGAAAAATGAATATCGGGATGTCTGCCAATTAATGAAAGGCGAATTTTTAAATATTACATCCAGTAGTGATATTTATGTCAATCCATTTGAAGTAAATATGGAAGAATTAAAAAGGAGTCCAGAAAAAGTGATCGGTGGAAAAGTAGACCTTGCTTATGGAATCTGCCAGCAGGCAACGATGGGAAATTTAAGTGGAGTTGATTGTTCTCTGATCGATCGTGCCGTTCGAATGATGTATGGAGCGATTATTTCAGGAGCAGAAAAAGAACAGAGGACGATGGTTGACTTTGCAAAAGAATTGGAAAGAATGCCAGAAAAAGAAGCACAGACTCTAAATTTGTCAATTGAACGATTTGTCAGTGGATCACTGGATATCTTTTCCCATCAATCGAATGTAGATATGTCAAGTAGAGTGGTCGGTTTTGGTTTAGCTGATCTTGGAGAAGCCCTACGAGGAATGGGATTATTGATCACATTGGAGCATATCAAAGCAAGAATTAAGAAAAACTATAAACTTGGAAAAGCAACAAGAATCTATATCGATGAAATTCATAACCTTTTACTTGATCCGTTTTCTGCCGGATATCTGCAGAAGTTTTGGAAGGAGTACCGACAGTATATGGGAATCTGTACTGGGATTACACAAAATGTAGATACAGTTCTACGATCTGAAGAAGGAAAAGAAATGTTGGCCAACTCTGAATTTGTCTATCTTGCAAAGCAGGCACCAACGGATCGAGAAACATTACTTCGTACTGTAGATATTACCAATGCCCAGTTAAGCTATGTTACCAACAGTGAATATGGCCAAGGATTATTAAAGTTTGGGAAAAATATTATGCCATTAAATAATTATTTGGACAGAAAGAATGGAACAGAGGCAGAGAAAAAGTTGTATCAACTTTATAATACCAACAGTTTTGAGGAAATAAGGTAGGAGATTGGATGAAGCTAAAAACACATAAGAGTGAACTAAAGCTAAATAAAACAGAGAAGTCAGAGGTAAAAACAACAGCAAGAAAACAGTTTGTAAAAAATACGATCAAAGATGGAATCAAAAAAACAGATGATCCAATGGAAAAAGAGATGGTTCAGGGCTTAATGGTTGCAGGATATGTGACATCCAAAGGAGCAAGAATTGGAGTCAAGGCGGTCAAACAAGGAAAAAAGACATTTCTTACCGTACAAAAAATCTTACAGTTGATTAAAAATCATGATGCAAGGCATCCAGGAAAGAAACTTCTTTCTGGATTATCGCAAACAGAGCAGGAAAGATTTGCAAAAGAAATCTTAAATCGGATCAATAAAGACGAGAGAATGAAAGAAGAACTTTATGTGCAGTGGATCAGTCATCAGGGAAGAAGTTCTTATAAAAAGAAGAAAAATCCATCCATCTATCAAAAAAGAAATACGATTACGAATCATAAAATTCCAAAGGAAAGAAAAACAGGAATTCTACAAAGAGCAAAAGGAATTTATGGGAAGATTACATCCAAGGCAGATCAGAAGATAGAAAAAAAGATTGTAAAAATAGCAAAAGATGTAAAGAAACAAAGTGTCTATCAAAGAAAAATGGCAGGACTAAATCTGGTAAAGAGCAGTATGTTGTATGTGCAGGGAGATGAAGAAGAAGGAAAAGAAATTGCAAAAACAGTTGCATCAGTACCAATGAATATGATTCTGTCAAAAATAAAAATACAGATTATTGCTGCAATGGGGATGATCCTGCCAGCATTACTTCCACTTTTTTGCTTGTTGTTACCTATTTTGCTAGTGATCGTTATATTTTCTGCAGGAGTTACGATACAAAATCAAAATACACAATCGGCAAGCTTAAGCCCAGAAGTAGAAAAATGGAGACCGATGGTACAAAAATATTGCGATCAGTATAAAATTGGAGAATATACAGATTTAGCATTAGCGTTGATGATGCAGGAATCTGGAGGAGCAGAGCCAGACCCAATGCAAGCAGCGGAGGGATCATATGGATTATACTGTATTCAGACGAAAAATAATAATGGTGGACACAGCCATAGTCCAGGAGGAATTCCAAAAGGACATGGAGAATGTTCAATTAACGCTGGAGTTCAGGAACTAAGAGATGCCCTAAAGGCAGCAAAGGTTGAAAATCCATATGATATTGGAAGAATTATGGTAGCACTTCAAGGATATAATTACGGAATGTCGGGATGGATCACATGGATTAATCAGCATGGTGGTGTTTATACACTTGCATTAAGTCAGGAATACAGTCGGACAAGAATGCCAGAAGGAGCGAAAGGAACACCAGAACATGCCCAGCTAGTCATGAGATATTATACATATAATAATGTAGGCGGAACTACTATGTTGTCCGGCAATGATGGAGTGGATGTAGTGTATTATTCACAGGCTGATCCAAGATGGGGTGGTACAGATTTTGGTGGAAATACAGTTGGTGCTGCAGGATGTGGTCCCACAAGCATGGCAATCTGTATCAGTACACTTTCAAAGAAAGTCAGTCCGTTAACGACATGCCAGTGGGGAGCCAAACATGGATATTATATCAAGGGATCAGGATGGTCACATTCTGTGATTCCGGCATTAGCCAAGCAGTATCATCTAAAATGTAAAGGAATTGGGAAAAATCGGTCAGCACTAAGTCAGGCATTATCAGAAAAAAAGTTGGTTGTTGCAATCATGGCAAAGGGACATTTCACAAACGGTGGGCATTATATAGTACTAAGAGGTATGACAGGCGATGGGAAAATCTTAGTTGCTGATTGTGGCAGTAAAGCGAGAAATAAAGCATGGGATTTTAATATTGTATACAATGAAGCAAGAAGTGGAGCAGATGCAGGAGGACCATTCTGGATCATTTCAAAGTAGGAAAGGAGATATTTTATGGATAGAAAGCAGAAGAAAGAATTTTTGATCATAGCAGTTGGACTACTGGTTTTATTAAGTTGCATGAGTTTCTTATTAAGATCATGTTCTAATCAAAAAGCAAAACAGGCACAACAGAGGATAAGTACACAACAGAAAATAAAACAAGACAAAAAAGAAGAATCAACAGAAAAAGCAGATACAAAAAAGGAAGAAGAAAAAGAACAAGAGGATAATAAATTAAGGGATTTAGATGGGAATGAGATAAAAAATGATAATGTACCACAAAAAGGAGTGCAATAAGAATATAAGAGAATACAGACTCTAAAGATTAAGTCTGTATTCTCTATATATCAATTAGTATGAAAGTGTAATTATCCAATTTCACCATTTGTGTTCATTGGAAATTCAATATATTTTCTGAAAGGCTGTTTCATATTAGTACCAGCAACAGCTTTTCCTGTTACTGTTAAAGTGAGAGTTCGACCGGCATCAATTGTTTTTTGTCCATATCCACGATCAATCCATTTACCATTTTTTACTGTAAATTTAGGCTTGTTTAAAGTACCAAATAAGCAACGTTTTCTTGATTTATCATAAATATATTTACCAGAAACTTTGCATGAAATAGTAACTTTTTCGGTTGAATACACATTAACAGAAAATGATTTTGTTTTGCTAAATGTTCCTTCTAAATCAGAGGAAGAGCGTAGAAGATTACTTGTTGCAACTATATCGTCGTAATCGGCAACTTCATCACCTTTTACTACTTTTTCAAATTTAGTTGGAGTAAGAAGATTTTTTTCAGAAATAGCAGAAAAATCTTTTAGCTGTAAATGCTTGTTTTTCGAAGTATTTACTTTTTTGATAATGGATTGGTATTCTTTATAATATTGAATTTTTTTATTATCTTTAGAAGCTGCATGTGCGCTTGTTCCAATAGTTGCAAATAATATGCTGGCGGTTAACATTGCAATGCTTAATTTTTTTATAATTTTTATCATAGTTTTTCTCCTTTTCATTAAGTTATTGAAGTTAGTTTATAAAAAGTGTTTCTAGTACTATAACTGGAACAAGTGTTTTGTGTTTGAATTGCACCTCCTAAAAAATAAATATGATTTATAGTTTTTTATATACGTATGATATATATAATTATATACGATAAATTACATATGTCAATAGATACCTTTTAAATATATGTAATTGACAATAAAAAACCTAACAATAAATATTGCTAAGTTTTTTAATATTAATTTAATTTTCCGTTTTTATCACAACTGATAGATACGCTACGTGTAATAGTTCTTAAATAGACAGAATCATTGTACTGTTTAAATGAGGCAGTAGCAGTCGCAGTGGAGTTATGTTTTGTTGCTGATTTTGAAGATAGTTTAAAAGTACTGGAAGGGCATGTAGTAGATATAGATGATTTTGTACAACTTGAGGATGATCCGCTATATGAAAAAGTTCCAGTAACAGTAATTGTCCATAAAGTTTTCCCAGTAGATGATTTATAGGTATATGTTCTTCTGGCAGATTTTGTGGATGAACTACGAGAGAGTGTGATAATGATATTTTCTTCAGTAAATGACTCAATATAGCTACCATCATCAAAAACTTCAATGATATCTGTAGAATCTATAGGTTGGATCTCAGAAGCTTTTACAGGAAAAGTAGAAGTCCAAATAAATAAAAAGCTAAAAAGTAGAATAAGTGTTTTTTTCATAATATAATTCCTCCATGATTATTTCTGTGGCAGTTCTTCTATAGAACCTTGGTTTTCATAAATGATTTTAGAATCTTTAATTTCTTGAAAAGATTCGTAAATCACGTAAGAACGATATGCAAAGAATACGATGAGTGCAAATGCGATTACAGATAAAAAGATACGAACATGTTTGACAAAATTCATTCTTTTTAATAGATAATCGTCATCAGCGTTAGCATAGTATTCCATAACAACTTCTTTTGGTGTTCCAAATTGTTCTACTAATTTTTCATAGCTTAAATCTGGAAATAAATCTAAATGCTCATTTACTTGAACTTTTAATCGATTTAAAAAAGTTCGCTCTGATTTTCCGTAAACAGGAAATAATGTACGGCATTGTCGGATATATTTACGTGCTATAGTCATAATGTTCTCCTCACTTTTTGATATACTGTTTTAAATTCTAGGCCCTAAGACAGCTTGAATAGCATCAATCATTTGATAATAATCATGTGTTAACT
>OLRP01001250.1_pt1 | contig 20826 bp, 18 predicted proteins | sample 1672401 | NCBI WGS metagenome assembly OLRP01 (sample SAMEA3136682, study PRJEB25190) | human gut metagenome | reverse complement strand
ACAACAACTGCGTGCCCGGAAAGGGGGAGCGCGAGGGGGAAAAGCGGGCTTCGCTAACTCCGAGTGCTTTCCCCCTCCTCGCAATTTCCTCAGCTTTGAAAAGCAAAAAATTATATTAAAAAACCAAAAAAACAATTTTCTCCGCTTTTATCACAAAAGCGTAACATTCTCCTCCGGAGGAAGCAGCTTCTTAAAAAATCGATACAACAGCATCGAATTTATAAAAGCTACAAGTCCAAATCCAAAGAAAAACCAGCAGCATGCATACAGTGGCTGCAGTTTCACGTCAAGATAAGTCATATACAGCGGAAAGATCGTGATCACTGCCATGGCAACAGTTGTAGGAAAATGCATAAACGCCAGCAGAAACGCATTCCTGCAAAGCGCTCCTAAGCTATTGGCAAAGGTTGCGATCACCGGGAATATGTATAGGGAAAAGATAACCAGCAGGGTCAGCACTCCAATCGTAAGATAAAAGAGCATATTTGCAGCACTTCCGTTTGCATGAAGCAGGAAACGAAGGTTCAGCACAAGTATGATTCCTGCCACAAGGATCAGCAGCCACACGATCAGGGATTGTTTGAAATTCTCCTTGAAGGCCCGGAAAAAAGTCCTGGTCGTTCCATTGTTATTTCCCTTTACGGTACGCATCATACAATGATAAAGTGCAGTCAGTGCCGGTCCGATAGTGATCACTGGGATGCTGCATAAAATAAAGAGAAGATTGGCGATCACGATGTCTCCCAGCTTGTTGAGGAATACATGAACAACATTATCTTCATTTAAAAGATTCATAACAAAATCCTCCTTAATATAGAATACGAAAAACGTCCAATACAGACAATCTTAGCACAGACACTGATTGCATGTAAAGAGAATGTGTGGAACGCTTTGCAGGACTGTGAAAAAAACATGGAATTTTGCGTGCACATGTAAAAATCGGCGCACGCATAGAAAAATGTGTGTTAACAAAAAGTTCATTTTTGCAAAAAAAAGCATTTTCGACCATTTTGGTTGTTAAAAATATATAAAAACGAACATGTAAAAATGTTGGTTTTGCTACAAAGAAAGAAAAACGTATCAAAACATGCTCAAAAATAGTGATAAATATGAAAATATATCAAAAAAATAAAAGCACATAGGGAAAAATGACGGATATTTAACAAACTATGAATAGAAAATGGACAAAATAAATAAAAAACAACATTTTTCCATATTGAAATGACAATAATCCATTTATCATTTTTCCATGTGCAATTATAATAATATCAACGGTCAGAGACGTGGAAAAATATAAAAACTGACCAAAGAAAGAGGGAAAATAAGAAAGATTTAAAAGGAGGAAGAAGTTATGAATTTCAAAAGAGTAGCAGCATTATTGTTAGCAGGTGCCATGGTAATGACAGCAGTTCCGGTATATGCAAAAGGTGACGATGTTACACTTTCCGTATCCATCTGGGACACCAACCAGGAGCCGGGAATCAAAGAAATTCTCGCAGACTTCACAGAGAAGACAGGAATCAAGACAGAGATCTCCGTTGTTAAATGGGATGAGTACTGGACAATGCTCGAGGCCGGTGCACAGGGTGGTTCCCTTCCGGACGTATTCTGGATGCACTCCAACGAGAGTCAGAGATACATGTCCAACGATATGCTTCTTGATCTGACCGATAAGATCAAAGACAGCGATCTGATCGATCCGGAGAACTATCCGGAGGATATCTGGGGACTGTATACATACGATGATAAATATTATGCAGTACCGAAGGATATAGATACAATCGCTCTCTGGTACAACAAGACATTATTTGACGAGGCAGGACTTGATTATCCGACAGCTGACTGGACATGGGATGATGTTACAGAGGCAGCTAAGAAGCTTACTAAGGATGATGGTTCCCAGTACGGTCTCGGAATGAGAAATGATAACAACCAGGCCGGATACTACAACCTGATCTATGATAACGGCGGATACATCATCAGCGATGACAAGACAAAATCCGGCTGGGATGATGAGAAGACGATCGCAGCTATGCAGACACTGGAAGGATGGATCAAGGATGGCGTGATCCCGTCTCTTGAGACAATGTCCGAGAACAACGAGGACGTACTTTTCGAGGCTGGCAAGATCGCTATGACATGCCAGGGCTCCTGGATGATTTCAGCATTTAAAGAGAACGAGTACACAGCAGCGAACTGTGATTGTGTAGAGCTTCCTAAAAACGCTGAGACAGGCAGAAGAGCTTCCTCATATAACGGACTTGGATGGGCAGCATCTGCTTCCGGTGAGCACACAGACGAAGCTTGGCAGCTGATCGAGTACCTCGGATCCAAAGAGGCTCAGGAGAAACAGGCTGAGCTTGGTGTTACAATGAGTGCATACACAGGAACATCTGATGCATGGGCTAAATCCGCAGACTTCAACCTTCAGGCTTATCTGAACATGATGGATGACATGGAGATCCGTCCATACTCCAAATCTACTGTAACATGGGAGAACGAGGACAACGAGATCCTTAAAGGCGTATACACAGGCGACATCACAATGGAAGAGGCTTGCAAGCAGATGGCTGATCAGATGAACGAGAAGCTGGCTGAGGAGTAAGCATTAAGAAACACCGATAATTAAGTGCAGTAATGAGAGGGGCCGCCGCACTCAGGTGCAGCGGCCTCATACATAGAAGGAATAGAAGGAGTGATTCTTATGGCTAAAACTACCAAGTCACAGGCACGGACAAAGAGAGAGCGCAGTGAGTTCCTCTGGGGCTGGCTGTTTATTCTCCCAACAACAATCGGACTGATCGTATTGAACATCATTCCGATCTTCCAGACTATTTACCAGAGCTTTTTCAAGACAGGAGATTTTGGTAAAGGAAATATCTTTATCGGTTTACAGAACTACCAGAAGGTTTTTGCAGATAAAGAGATCTGGCAGGCACTGATCAACACATTCAAATATGCGATCGTGGAGGTCCCTTTTTCCATTGTCATCGCACTTGTTCTTGCAGTACTTCTTAACAGAAAGATGAAGGGCCGTTCTATTTACAGAACCATCATCTTCCTTCCGATGGTAGCAGCTCCGGCAGCGGTAGCCATGGTATGGAGATGGCTGTTCAACTCTGATTATGGTCTTATCAATAACGTTTTCCATGTTCATGTAAACTGGGTTTCTAATCCGAAAATTGCAGTATTTGCAGTTGCGATCATCGGTGTATGGTCTATCATCGGTTACAATATGGTTCTTTTCCTGTCAGGACTTCAGGAAATCCCGAGAGATTATTATGAAGCAGCATCCATTGACGGTGCAACAGGCGTGAATGCATTCTTTAACATCACGGTCCCGCTTCTTTCACCAACCATTTTCTTCGTACTTGTTACCCGTGTGATCGGATCCCTTCAGGTATTCGACCTGATCTATATGGTTATTGACAAGTCAAACCCGGCACTTACCAAGACTCAGTCACTGGTTTACCTGTTCTATAAATATGCATTTATCAATAAGAACATGGGATACGGCGCTACGATCGTAGTAGTACTTCTTATTATCACCATGATCCTGACAGTATTCCAGATGATCGGTCAGAAGAAATGGGTATTCTACAACTAAAAAGGGGGATTAACCATGGATAGTATGGAAACAAAAAAGAAATTAACCACTATTTTAATACATGTCATACTGATCATTGTGTCCATAACGATGCTTGTGCCATTTATCTGGATGATCCTGACAGCTTTTAAAACTGTAACGGAAGCAACATCTGTAGATCCTTTTACCATTTTCCCGAAAATATGGAGAAAAGACGCATTTATTTCTGTTATCAATAACATGAACTTCCTGCTTCTGTACAAGAATACACTGCTTCTGATCTTCTTCCGAGTAGTGTGTGCGGTTCTTACAGCAACTATGGCAGGCTATGCATTTGGACGACTGAACTTCAAGGGCCGTGATCTCTGCTTCAGTCTTGTACTGTTCCAGATGATGGTTCCGGTACAGATCTTCATCATCCCGCAGTACCTGATGGTCAGCAAGATGGGTATGCTGAATACGATCTTTGCCCTTGTATTCCCAGGTATTGTTACTGCATTCGGTACTTTCCTTCTGAGACAGGGATATATGGGACTGCCGAAGGATCTGGAGGAGGCTGCCAGACTTGACGGATGTAACATCGGTCAGACCTTCCTTTACATCATGGCACCACTTACAAGATCCAGTATGGTCGCACTTGGAATTTTCACAGCTGTATTCGCATTCAAAGATCTGATGTGGCCGATGATCGTTAATACAGATAAGGATATGCTGGTACTTTCTTCCGCACTTGCAAAGATGCAGGGCCAGTACGTATCCAAATTCCCGGAACTGATGGCTGCATCTCTGATCGCCTGCATTCCGATGATCGTGATCTACATGATCTTCCAGAAACAGTTTATCGAAGGTATTGCTACCAGCGGTGGAAAACTGTAATCAGAAATATTACATAAGGTAATACAAGACCGCTGACAATGTATATAACTGAGGATTTGGTTATTGAGGTTGTCAGCGGTATTTTTATCGAAGCAAATGCCAAAATGCACAGTTATTTGATGATTCTTAAGGAAAGAGGCGGATATTTTTATCCGCAGTAAACGAAAAAAGGAGAAAATTATGCCGATCAAATTTCACGAGGGATCAAAGACATTCCACATTTATAACAAACATTTAAGCTACATCACCTGTATCATGGAAAATGGCCAGATGGAGAATCTGTACTATGGAAAAGCTATCCGCGATAAAGAGGATTTCAGTTATCTTCACGAGGAGATCATGCGTTCCCTGATGGCTGTATGCGTTCCGGAACCGGGACTTCTTTCCATGCAGTATACCAAACAGGAGTATCCTGTTTACGGAACCGGTGATTTCAGAAGCCCCGCTCTTACTGTTCGTCAGGAGAACGGAAGTGAGATCGTAGATTTCAAATATGTTTCCCACGAGATCTATGGCGGCAAAAAGAAACTTGCAGGTCTTCCTGCAACTTATACAGAGAGCGATGAGGAAGCAACATCTCTGGACATCACACTTCATGATTCCGTGATGGACACAGATCTTGTTCTTACCTATTCTGTATATGAAGATTATCCGGTGATCACAAGAAGTGCACGCCTTGTTCAGAAAGGGGATCAGAAGATCCGTCTTGAGAACGTGATGAGTGCAGCAGTGGAGTTCCCGGATATGGATTATGAGATGATCCATCTTTCCGGTGCGTGGGCACGTGAGCGCTATGTAAAAACACGTAAACTTGAGATGGGTACACAGGCTGTACAGAGTCTTGCAGGAACCGGCTCCAGCTCTGAGCAGAATCCGTTTATCGCGCTGAAGCGTCCTCATACAACAGAAGATACAGGCGAGGTTTTCGGCTTCAGCTTTGTGTACAGCGGCAACTTCCTTGCACAGGTCGAGGTTTCCACCTACGAGATGACACGAGTTATGATGGGAATCAATCCACAGGGATTTTCCTGGGAGCTTTCCAAAGATGAGGAATTCCAGACTCCGGAGGTTGTTATGGTATACAGCGATAAGGGCTTAAACGGAATGAGTCAGGCTTACCACAGACTGTACCGTGACCGCCTGATGCGCGGAAAATGGAGAAATCATGCACGCCCGATCCTTCTTAATAACTGGGAGGCAACCTATTTTGATTTTGATGAGGAAAAAATCCTCAATATTGCAAAAAAAGCCAAAGAGGTTGGGGTAGAGCTTTTCGTTCTGGATGACGGATGGTTCGGAACCAGAAACGATGATTACCAGGGCCTTGGCGACTGGTTCGTAAATAAGAATAAGCTTCCAAACGGAATTTCCGGACTTTCCCGCAAGATCGAGGAGATGGGCCTGAAATTTGGCCTCTGGGTAGAGCTTGAGATGGTAAACAAGAACAGCGACTGCTACAGAGCACATCCGGACTGGCTCATCGGAGCACCGGACCGTTTTGAGTCCCACTCAAGACATCAGCACGTTCTTGATTTTTCCAGATCTGAGGTTGTGGATTTTATTTATGATTCCATCTCCAAGGTTATCGAGGAATCTTCCATTTCCTACATTAAATGGGATATGAACCGCTACATGTCCGAGCCTTTCAGCCGCGGCGCATCTGCAGCAGATCAGGGCAAGACTATGCATAAATATATCCTTGGTGTATATGAGCTGTATACAAGACTGACAGAGAGATTCCCTGACATCCTCTTTGAATCCTGCGCAAGCGGCGGAGCAAGATTTGATCCGGGAATGCTGTATTTTGCACCACAGACATGGACCAGTGATGATACCGATGCTGCTGAGAGAGAAAAGATCCAGTATGGTACTTCCTTCGTTTACCCCATCGTCAGCATGGGATCTCATGTATCAGCAGTACCGAATCATCAGCTGCACCGTACCACACCGCTTTCCACAAGAGCAAATGTGGCATATTTCGGAACCTTTGGCTATGAGCTGGATCTGAACCTTTTAAGTGCCAAAGAGATCGAAGAGGTAAAGGCACAGGTGGAATTCATGAAGGAACATCGTGACCTGATCCAGGTGGAGGGTGATTTCTACCGTATCTTAAGCCCGTTCGAAGGAAATGATACTGCATGGATGGTTGTTTCCAGAGACAAAAAACAGGCAGTTGCCGGATACTATGAAAGACTGAACAAGGTCAATGCTTCCTGGATGCGTCTGCGCTTCAAGGGTCTTGACGAGGATCAGCTTTACAAAGTAAAATGGGAAGATAAGTGCCTGAAAGCTTACGGAAATGAGCTGATGTATGCAGGAATCCCGGTTGATCGTGACTACTGCAATAAGACAAACGGTGATTTCCATTCTGTATTGTATACAATTGAAGCAGAGGACTGATTTCTGTAAATGATGGAATAAAAATTATCTGCAGAAAAAACATTCGCCTGACCAGAAAAATAACAGGCCGCCGGATATGGCGGCCTGTTATTGGGTGGCGAAGCAGCTCACAGGCAGAAACATAATATATGACATCAGGGAGGTGACAAGTTGCTTCATACAGTTGGTTTTACAAGCTCGGACAGCTTTAAATGTCTGGAGAATTTAAAGAAAGGTGCGGTGGATCTCTGTCTTACTTATTGTGGATGGGAAAAATGCGATCCGGGACATCGATTTGGACCAAATAACAGGATCTCTCATGTACTTCATATCGTGGAATCCGGAAGCGGAGTTTTTGAGATGGATGGCCATCAGTATCATCTGACAGGTGGAGAAGCATTTCTGATCCCATCCAGTGTGGAGGCCTGGTATGAGGCAGACATGGACAATCCCTGGACATATCGCTGGGTAGGATTTGAGGGAATGACTGCGGAGGAAGTGATCCATGTAAGCGGATTCAGCCGGGAAAATCCGGTCCGAAGGATCCACTGTATGGAAAATGCTGCAAAATATATTGATGCAATGGTCCAGACCAACAAGCTCGTTTTTGAAAATGAGCTGAAACGGAACGGACTTCTGCTGCTTCTTTTTTCTGACCTGATCACAGATAACCGGGATGCATGTCTGAGAGAAGGCAAGCTTCTTCCATCCCACAGATATCCCAATTCCGTTTATGTGGAGCAGGCAGTGGATTACATTGCAGCCAACTTTGACAAGCGTCTGAAGATCAATGAGCTGGCAGACCGCATTGGTGTCAACCGGAGCTATCTTACCAGCTCGTTTAAAAAAAGCCTCGGATGCTCGCCGCAGGAATATCTTATGAATCTTCGCATCGAGAAGGCAAAGACTCTTCTGAAAAACGGAGATATTCAGGTCAGTGAAGTAGCTGCAAAAGTAGGGTATGGAGATCCGCTGGCTTTTTCCAAGGTATTCAAGGCAAGAACAGGAAGAAGTCCGAGAGAATACAAGGAAGAAAAGAGAAAACTTGTAGTGAAGGGGAAAAAAGGGGATTATACGGAATCTGAGGACTGATTCTGTGATATATTTCACGAAGAAAAAAACTCTCTGTCTGTGCCAGAATATATAAAATTCTGGTATCGGGCAGAGAGTTTTTTATGTCATAAGAAATGTTATAGAAAATTACTTCCAGGTATCTCATGCAACAAAACAACAATTATTAACATCAAAGTACATATTTTAAACAAGTTTCTGGTAGTATGATAAGATCACAAAGAAAACGAAGCGGGACTGCACCGCAAAAATAGCAGAAAATCAGGAATTTTAAAGAAAAATATAACAATTCCGGATAAGAGATCCAACAAAGAAAGCAGGAGGAAATGAACATGATCAAAATTACATTCATGGGAGCTGGAAGCACGGTTTTCGCAAGAAATGTACTTGGCGACTGTATGTGCACACCGGCACTTCGCGAGAGCGAGATCGCACTTTATGATATCGACGAGAAGAGACTGGAGGATTCCAGGATTATCTTAAGTGCCATCAACCACAACGTAAATGAGGATCGCGCAGTGATCAAAACATATCTCGGTGCTGAGAACCGTAAAGATGCACTTCGTGATGCAGACTTCGTAGTCAATGCCATTCAGGTAGGCGGCTATGAGCCATGTACAGTAACAGACTTTGAGATCCCGAAGAAATACGGCATCAAACAGACTATCGCAGATACCCTGGGAATTGGTGGTATCATGCGTGCACTTCGTACCATTCCGGTTCTGGAAGAGTTCGCACGGGATATGGAAGAGGTCTGCCCGAACACTCTGTTCCTGAACTACTCCAACCCTATGGCAATGCTCACCGGCTATATGCAGCGTTTCACAAAGATCCGCACCGTAGGTCTCTGTCACAGCGTTCAGGTCTGCTCCCAGAAACTTCTTGAGGGAATGGGAATGGAAGACAAGCTTGAGGGACGTACCGAGCTGATCGCAGGTATCAACCACATGGCATGGCTTCTTGAGATCCATGACAAAGACGGAAACGACCTGTACCCGGAGATCCGCAGAATCGCCGAGGAGAAGAATACCTCCGGCGAGAAGCATGAGGATATGGTACGTTACGAGTACATCCGTCATCTTGGATACTACTGCACAGAGTCCAGTGAGCACAATGCAGAGTATAATCCGTTCTTCATTAAATCCAAATATCCGGAGATGATCGAGGAGTTCAATATTCCGCTTGACGAATATCCGAGAAGATGTATCAAACAGATCGAGGGCTGGGAAAAAGAGCGCGAGGATATCCTCAAGGATGGCAAGATCGGCCATGAGAGAAGTAAAGAGTATGCTTCTTATATCATGGAGGCTGTTGTTACAAACACACCGTACAGGATCGGTGGAAATGTTCTTAACAACGGTTATATCGATAACCTTCCGTCGGATGCTTGCGTAGAGGTTCCATGCTATATCGACGGAACCGGTGTACATCCGGTAAAAGTGGGCAAGCTTCCTACACAGCTGGCAGCTATGAATTCATCCAATGTCAGCCCGCAGCTCCTTGCTATTGAGGCAGCAGTGACCAAAGATCGCCAGAAGATCTATCAGGCAGCCATGATGGACCCACATACAGGTGCAGAGTTGAACATCAAAGACATCCAGGCTATGTGCGATGAGCTGATCGAGGCACATGGGGATTATATGAAGATGTACCGCTAAATATAAGGTACATCAGGGGACTGGAGAATAGTTTTAACAAATATGGAGAAGGCGTTTTTTCTGAACAAAGACAGCAAGGCGGAGCAAAAGGCCCGCTTTACGATAAGGCAGAAACGTTGAGATAAAAAAGCAGTATATACAGGCCGGAACACCAAATTGGGGAAGGTGTTCCGGCCTTTTTTATATGGAACTTTTGTTAAATAATAAAAAACAACTTGTTCGTATGTATATACAAGTTATAAAATGATTACAGATGAAAATATAAATGTCCGTTTTACATCCGATGTTTGAAGGAAGAATAATACAAACGAAGGGAGGAGCTTATGGCAGAAAACGGAAAAGCAAAATATTATGCACTGATGGAAGAAATGAAAACAGACATTCTTTCCGGAAAGATCCGTCCGGGTGAGAAGCTTCCCTCTGAAAACCAGCTCAGTGTACGCTATGGGCTGAGCAGGCATACGGTGCGAAAGGCTCTGGGGATCCTGGCAGGAGATGGATACATAGAATCCTTTCAGGGAAAAGGAACCTTCTGTGCGGATGTGCTCCGTCAGATTCACGGGACCGGAAACATCGCAGTGGTGACTACATATATCTCGGATTATATTTTTCCAAGGCTGATCCAGGGAATCGATGAGGTGCTGTCCGATAACGGGTACAGTATCATCCTGAAAAATACAGGAAACAGCCGCCAGAAGGAGGCAAGATTCCTGGAAGAGCTGATCAGCAAGGGAATTGACGGACTGATCATCGAACCCAGCAAAAGTGAGTTGTTGTGCAGACATGTAAGCCTGTACGAAACACTGGACAAGTATCAGATCCCCTATATTTTTATCCAGGGACTGTATACGGAGATGCAGGAAAAGCCCCACATCCTCATGGATGACGCAGGAGGCGGTTATCTTGTGACAAAACATCTCCTGGACTCCGGCAGGCGCAACATCGCGGGATTTTTCAAGGCAGATGACCGTCAGGGAATCGAACGGCATAAGGGCTATGTGAAGGCTTTGCAGGAGCATGAAATTGCCTATGATCCGGATAAGGTGGTCTGGTTTCACACCGAGGACCGGCGAAAAAAGCCGGCTCTTATGGTCCGGAACATGGTCCGACAGAACAGCTTTCCGGATGGGATCGTGTGCTACAACGACCAGATCGCTGTCCAGGTCATGGAAGAACTGGAACGTCAGGGCAAAAAGATCCCGGAGGATGTTGCGGTGACCGGTTATGACAATTCGCTGTACGCAAGACAGGGGCAGGGAATCACTACTATCACCCATCCCCAGGAAAAACTGGGTGAGATGGCAGCAAAGCTTCTCCTGGAAAAATTAAGTGGCGTGCCGGACGAAGAGAGTAAGGTGGAACGGCTGATCCGGCCGGAGCTGATCGTACGGGGCAGCAGTGTGAAGACAGGAATATGAACACAAATGCATGAGGGCAGAGAGATAATCACTTATCAGATAATGAAACATGACATATTTTACAGAGAACTTTATAACATTTCAGAAGGCTGGACACATGTTGGAAACAGAAATGTGTTACAGATTTTCAGGAATGTTATGCATATTATATAATTTTATATTTCAAGGAGGAATTTTCACATGAAAACAGGAAGAGATTACAAATTCTGGTTTTGCACAGGTTCACAGGATCTTTACGGAGATGAATGTCTCCGCAAGGTAGCCGAGCATTCAAAGATCATCGTAGAGGAGCTGAACAAATCCGGTGTACTTCCGTTTGAGGTTGTATGGAAACCAACGCTGATCACAAATGAGCTGATCCGTAAAACCTTTAATGATGCCAATGCAGATGAAAACTGTGCCGGCGTGATCGCGTGGATGCACACATTTTCCCCGGCAAAATCCTGGATCCTTGGCCTTAAAGAGTATCGCAAACCGCTGTGCCATCTTCATACACAGTTCAATGTGGAAATCCCCTATGACACCATTGATATGGACTTTATGAATGAGAACCAGTCCGCACACGGCGGCCGTGAGTTTGGCCATATGGTAACCCGCATGGGAATCGAGAGAAAAGTCATTGCAGGACACTGGGCAGACAAAAAGGTCCAGGAGCGTCTGGCATCCTGGATGCGTACTGCAGTTGGTATCATGGAGAGCAGCCATATCCGTGTATGCCGTGTAGCCGACAATATGAGAAACGTAGCTGTAACAGAGGGCGATAAGGTTGAGGCTCAGATGAAATTCGGATGGGAGATCGATGCTTATCCGGTTAACGAGATCGCAGAATATGTACAGGACGTAAGCCAGGGAGATATTGATGTTCTGGTAGAAGAATATTATAATAAATATGGCATGATTCTGGATGGACGTGACCCTGAGGAATTTAAGAAGCATGTAGCAGTCCAGGCAGGGATCGAGATCGGTTTTGAGCGTTTCCTTGAGGAGAAAAACTATCAGGCTATCGTAACACACTTCGGTGATCTGGGCGCCCTGAAACAGCTTCCGGGACTTGCGATCCAGCGACTGATGGAAAAAGGCTACGGCTTCGGTGGCGAGGGCGACTGGAAAACAGCAGCTATGGTCCGTCTGATGAAGATCATGGCAGCCGGCAAAAAGGACGCCAAGGGTACATCTTTTATGGAGGATTACACTTATAACCTGGTACCTGGTAAAGAGGGAATCCTTGAGGCACATATGCTGGAGGTTTGCCCATCTGTTGCTGATGGCAAGGTCAGCATGCGTGTATGCCCGCTTTCCATGGGAGATCGTGAAGATCCTGCAAGACTGGTATTTACTTCTAAGACAGGTCCTGGAATCGCTACATCCCTGGTTGACCTAGGAGATCGTTTCCGTCTGCTGATCAATGAGGTTGAGTGTAAGAAAACAGAGAAGCCGATGCCTGCACTTCCGGTAGGTACTGCATTCTGGACACCGAAGCCGGATCTTTCCACAGCAGCAGAAGCATGGATCCTTGCCGGCGGCGCACATCACACTGCATTTACCTATGACCTTACTGCAGAGCAGATGGGCGACTGGGCAGCAGCTATGGGTATCGAAGCGGTTTATATTGATGGCGATACAACGATCCGGAATCTGCAGAATGAGCTGAGATGGAACAGCATGTATTTCAGCAAATAATATGGGAGGTTTTTTACAATGGGAGTAAATGAGGCAAAAACAGCAATTCTTGAGAATCGCACGGCTCTTGGTATTGAGTTTGGTTCCACAAGGATCAAGGCAGTTCTGGTGGACGATAAGAACCAGCCCATCGCATCCGGAGCCTATGAATGGGAGAACCAGTATGTGGATGGTATCTGGACATACAGCCTGGAGGAGATCTGGAAAGGTCTCCAGGGCAGTTACCAGGATATGGCAGAAGATGTTCAGAAAAAATATGGGATGGAGCTTACAAGTGTAGGTGCTTTTGGTGTCAGTGCCATGATGCATGGATATATGCCGTTTAACAAAGCGGGAGAGCTGATGGTTCCGTTCCGTACCTGGAGAAACAACATCACAGGGGAAGCTTCTGAAAAGCTGGCAGAGCTTTTCCATTACAATATCCCTCAGAGATGGAGCATTGCCCACCTGTATCAGGCAATCCTTAATGGTGAGGAGCATGTAAAAGACATCGATTACATTACTACTCTGGAAGCCTATGTACACTGGAAACTTACCGGAAAAAGAGTTCTTGGTATCGGCGATGCGGCAGGTATGTTCCCGATCGACAGCGAGACAAAGGACTATAACGAAGAGATGGTGCAGAAGTTTGATGAGCTGGTTGCATCTTATGGATTCCCATGGAAACTCCGTAACATTATGCCGGAAGTCATGGTTGCAGGTCAGGATGCCGGAGTTCTTACTGAGGAAGGCGCAAAACTTCTGGATGTAAGCGGAAAGCTGAAAGCCGGAATTCCGATGTGTCCGCCTGAGGGAGACGCAGGAACCGGTATGGTTGCCACAAACAGTGTCCGTCAGCGTACCGGAAATGTTTCTGCAGGAACATCCGTATTTGCCATGATTGTCCTGGAAAAGGCTCTTTCCAAACCGTACAAAGAGATTGATATGGTCACCACTCCGGCAGGAGATCCGGTTGCCATGGCACATTCCAACAACTGTACTTCGGATCTGAACGCATGGGTAAATGTGTTTAAGGAATTTGCAGAAGCTATGGGCATGGAAGTAGATATGAACAAACTGTTCGGAACCCTTTATAATAAAGCACTGGAAGGAGATCCGGACTGTGGAGGACTTCTGTCCTACTGCTATTTCTCAGGTGAGCATATGACAGGCTTTGAAGAGGGACGCCCCTTATTTGTACGTTCTCCTGAAAGCAAATTTAACCTTGCAAACTTTATGAGAAATAATCTGTATACATGCCTTGGTGCCATGAGAGTAGGTCTGAACCTACTGTTTGAGAAAGAAAACGTAAAAGTAGATCGTCTTCTTGGACATGGTGGATTATTCAAGACCAAGGGCGTTGGACAGCAGATTCTGGCAGACGCTGTAAATGCACCGGTATCTGTAATGTCTACAGCAGGTGAAGGTGGAGCCTGGGGAATTGCCCTTCTTGCATCCTATCTTGTAAATAAAGAAGAAGGTGAAACTCTGGAAGCATTCCTTAATAATAAGGTATTTGCAGACCAGGAAAGCAGTACTCTGGATCCGAAACCAGAAGGCGTAGCAGGATTTAATTCCTTTATGGAAAGATATATGAAGGGACTTGCGATTGAAAAAGCAGCAGTGGATTCCAAAATCTGGTAAATGATAAAATAATAAAACAAAAAACGTTTTGTACGTGAAATGAGTACCGACCTTCGGAAATCAGATCTGAAAATCTAATAACCGGAAGGCCGGTACTTTTTATGATTGTTCGAAAATATAGAGCTTCTTTTGCGAATATTTATGAAACTAAGAAAAAAATTATTCTTATTGTGCTGCGTAATAGGTAAGTGATATAATAATACAAGTTTATATCGCAGAAAAAAGCTGGTGTTCGTGAGAGGCTGGGAATAATGATCGAGTGGAAACAAATAACAATGCAGGAAGCAGAGAATAAAATGGAAGTGCTCCGGGAGATTTTTGATATAGTCCGTCTTCTGAAGGGCAGTGATCTGCAGGCTGCCGGAATGGAAAGTAAGCTTGCAGGAAAAAAATATCTTTGTCAGTGTTATGTTTTCTGGAATAAAAATAAAAGATGTGATAATTGTATTTCTCTTAAAGCACTGGATGAAAAGAAACAGACATCCAAGATTGAATTTCTTGATTCCGACATGTACCAGGTGTTTGCAAAGTATTTGGAAATAGATGGTGAGCCTTATGTAATGGAAATGCTGAAAAAGCTGGATGAGAATACACTGACTGATAAAGAAGGGTACGAAAAGCTGGCAGGAAAACTGACTGTATATAGTGAAAAGCTGTATAAGGATGTGCTGACCGGGGCATATAATCGCAGATATTTTGAGGAAAAAGTCAAGGATATGTCTGTGAATGCCGGAATTGCGGTTATTGATCTGGATGATTTCAAATTATACAATGACACTTATGGTCATGATGGAGGAGATCTGGTACTGACAACCGTAGTGAAGGTGATTCGGCATTATATTCGCCGCACGGATATTCTGGTGCGTTATGGAGGAGATGAATTTTTGCTGATCCTGCCTGGAATTGAGAAGGAGGTTTTTTCTCAGAAGCTTCGCATGATCCAGGAGAAGATTCATGAGACGCATATCCCCGGCTTTAATCGTCTGATCCTTTCAGTGAGCATTGGTGGAGCTATGTTTACCCACGGCAGGATGGAGGAAGCAATCACCAAAGCAGACAGACTTATGTATATGGCCAAGGGGCATAAAAATACAGTAGTGACCCGTTGGGATCTGAAGCAAAATACAGATGAGATGGAAAAAAGAAATCTGCCGCAGCTTCTGGTCGTTGATGATTCTGAAATGAACCGCGAGATACTCAAGGAAATTCTGGGAAAAGAATACCGGATTCTGGAAGCCTGTGATGGAAATGAGGCCCTGGAGATGCTGGAGCAGTATGGAACTGAAATCTCATTGGTTCTGCTGGACATTATTATGCCCAAAATGGATGGATTTGAAGTACTTGCCTATATGAACAGAGATAAATGGATCGAAGATATACCGGTGATCATGATTTCCAGTGAAGGATCGGAGAGCTATATCCGTCGTGCCTATGAACTGGGGGCTTCAGATTACATAAGCAGACCATTTGATACCAAGGTGGTATATCAGCGGGTTATCAATATGATCAAGCTTTATGCCAAGCAAAGGCGTCTGATCCATCTGGTAACAGATCAGATTTATGAAAAAGAGAAAAATAACCGTATGATGACCGGGATTCTCAGCCAGATTGTAGAGTTTCGAAATGGTGAAAGCGGGCTTCATGTGCTTCATATCAATATTCTGACTCAGCTTTTGCTGGAGAAACTGATGCGGAAATCAGAGAATTATAATCTTTCCTGGTCTCAGCAGTATATGATTGCCACAGCTTCTGCGCTTCATGATATCGGTAAGATCGGAATTGATGAAAAAATTCTGAATAAACCCGGAAAGCTTACAAAGGAAGAATTTGAAATTATGAAACAGCACACGCTCATAGGTGCCCAGATGCTGGATAGTCTGGAAATGTATCATGATGAAGAGATGATGAAATATGCCTATGAAATCTGTCGCTGGCACCATGAACGTTATGATGGAAAAGGATATCCGGATGGCTTGAAAGGAGAAGAAATCCCCCTATCTGCCCAGGTGGTATCACTGGCAGATGTGTATGATGCCCTGGTAAGCGACCGGGTATATAAGAAAGCATATTCTCATGAAAAGGCAATGGAGATGATCTTAAATGGAGAATGCGGAGTGTTTAATCCGATTCTTCTGGAATGTCTGGTGGAAATTCAGGATAAAGTACGCAAGGAACTGGGTATCAAAAGTGTGAATGAATGTCTGGAATATCTGGAAGAGAAAGCCTGATAAAAATCCCCCTGAAGGGTCGTGGAAAGACTTCAGGGGGATTTTTGAGCAGATTTTAGTATCTGGAGGTTTCTTCGGATTTGTAAGACTGGGAGCTCTTATGATTCATTTTATTACTGTTTTTGCTGTTATGACAGTTTGATTCGCTGTTGTTAGTGTGGTCAGAGGACTGGTTTGTTCTGCTTTCGGAACTGTATTTACTGGAAGTGCCCTCATAATTTTTGCTGTTTTTGGTTGTAGAATCGTAATTTTTTGCCATTTTAATTCCTCCTAATGCGGTTTATTAACCGGAATTAAGTATTTTTTATAAAAATCCCGGTGTTTCTGAATGACAATTGTTATTATTCCAAAAACCTCGGGGAATATTCATTAAAATATGTTGATTTTTTCAACAAGCTATATTATAATCATACTTGTAAAAAGAATTTACCCTTCAAAAATTTTTTTTACATAACCCCTTATTTAATTATTTATACTCCCCTTGAACACCCCGGTAGCTCCCCTACCGGGGTGTTCTCTATGTAAAAGGCTGGTTTCTCAATTCTGAAATTATGCATATACTATAAATAAAAAGGAGTCAGCTATGTTTCCTCTGGAAACTATTTCTGCAAAAATGCTGGATTATTATGTGGATCGGAAGGATTCACTGATCATAGATCTCAGAGATGAGAAAGAATATGCAGAAGGTCATGTAAAAGGGGCAGTGAATATACCATACGGAAAATTCGATGAATATAGAAAATTACCTGAAAAAAAAGTTCTGGTACTTTATTGTGACAGAGGTGGGGCAAGTCTTATGTTAGCCAGACAACTGGCAAAAAAAGGCTATATGACCAGGTCTGTGATCGGAGGTTTTCGGGCTTATCGGGGAAGAAATCTTGTAATTTCTTCCTGACCATGGTAATGTAATGAATTAGAAAGAAAAAGGTAACTGTGAAAGAATTAAACAGTAACAACGAAACAAAGAGGAGAAATGAAATTATGAAATATATGTTTGCATCAGATGTTCATGGATCTGCATATTACTGCAGAAAGATGCTGAATGCTTATAGAGAGGAAAAGGCAGAACGCCTGGTTTTGCTGGGCGATCTGCTTTACCATGGACCAAGAAATGATCTTCCGAAAGATTATGCACCTAAGGAAGTGATCTCTATGTTGAATGCTTTGAAAAGAGAAATCTACGCAGTTCGAGGAAATTGTGAAGCAGAGGTAGATCAGATGGTGCTGCAGTTTCCGGTGATGGCGGATTACTGTATTCTCAATCTGGATGGCAGAACTTTTTATGCTACACATGGGCATATTTATAATGAAAATAATCTGCCCCCTGTTCAGGATGGGGATATCCTGATTCATGGACACACCCATGTCCTCCGTGCTGAGCAAAAGGAAGGATATATATTGTTAAATCCGGGATCTGTGTCTATTCCTAAGGAGGGAAATCCACCTACTTATGGGATTTATGAAAATGGAGTATTTTTAATCAAAGATTTTGAAGGCAATATTGTAAAGCAAATAAATTTATAATCATACTGACAGATATATGAAAAATGAAAGGATAAAGAATGGATAAATTTGAACTGATCGCACCCTGCCATTTTGGGATGGAGGCTGTGCTGAAGCGGGAAATTCTTGATCTTGGTTATGAGATCACCAAAGTGGAAGATGGTAAGGTGACTTTTCAGGCAGATGCCCAGGGAATTGCAGATGCAAATATGTTTCTGCGTTCTACGGAGAGAATCCTGTTGAAGGTGGCGGAGGTAAAAGCGCAGACCTTTGACGAGCTGTTTGAGAAAACCAAGGCTCTGCCCTGGGAAAATTATATTCCCAGAGATGGTAAATTCTGGGTGGCAAAAGCGAATTCTGTAAAAAGTAAGCTGTTTAGTCCCTCAGATATCCAGTCCATTATGAAAAAGGCGATTGTGGAACGTCTGAAGGGGGTATATAAGGTATCCTGGTTTGAGGAGGACGGAGCCAGTTTTCCCATCCGTGTAGCCTTTATGAAGGATGTAGCGACCATTGGTATTGATACCTCGGGCATTTCCCTTCACAAGAGAGGTTACCGGAAAATGACAGTGAAAGCGCCTATTACAGAAACGTTGGCGTCTGCTTTGATCATGCTGACACCGTGGAACAAAGACAGAATTCTGGTAGATCCTTTCTGTGGAAGCGGTACTTTTCCAATAGAGGCTGCAATGATCGCTGCAGATATTGCACCTGGTATGCATCGTTCATTTCTGGCCGAGGACTGGAAGCATCTGGTTCCAAGAAAGTGCTGGTATGATGCGCTGGAAGAGGCTCAGGACAGAGTAAATCTTAACATTGAAACAGATATTCAGGGATATGATATTGATCCGGAAGCTCTAAAGGCTGCCAGAGCTAATGCCCAAATGGCAGGAGTAGACAAGCTGATCCATTTTCAGCAGCGTCCGGTGAAAGAACTTCGACATCCGAAGCCCTATGGTTTTATTATCACGAACCCACCCTATGGTGAACGTCTGGAGGAAAAAGAAAATCTGTCCCAGCTTTATCGGGAGATCGGGGAGAGCTATCAGCGTCTGGATAAGTGGTCTATGTATCTGATCACATCTTATGATAAAGCAGAAAATGATATTGGCAGGAAGGCAGATAAAAACAGAAAGATTTATAATGGTATGTTGAAAACCTATTATTACCAGTTTCTGGGTCCACGTCCGCCGAAAAAGAAGAACTAAACATGAAAACGCAATAGATGAGGGTATCAGAAAATGAAAAAAATAATTTTTGCAACAGGAAATCAGAATAAGATGAAGGAAATCCGGGAAATTCTGGCAGATATGGATGTAGAGGTTGTTTCCATGAAAGAAGCGGGAATCCATGCAGATATTGTAGAAGATGGAAATTCCTTTGAAGAAAATGCAGAGATCAAAGCGAAAACAATCTGTGAAATGACAGGTGAGATTACGCTGGCAGACGATTCAGGCCTGGAAATTGATTATCTGAATAAGGAACCGGGAATCTATTCTGCCCGTTATATGGGAGAAGATACTTCCTACCGTATCAAAAATGGAAATCTGATCCAGCGTCTGGAAGGAGTACCGGATGAAAAGCGTACTGCAAGATTTGTCTGTGCAGTTGCGGCAGCATTTCCGGACGGAACTGTGAAAACAGTAAGAGAGACAATGGAAGGCCGTATCGGGTACGAAGAAAAGGGAGAAAATGGTTTTGGATATGATCCTATATTTTATCTGCCGGAATATGGATGTACCTCTGCAGAACTTTCTATGGAGGAAAAAAATAAGATCAGTCACAGGGGAAAAGCCCTTCGTGCGATCAGGGACGTATTAAAATAAGACATACACAAAATAAAGGAAGATGCAGATGAAAATATTGATCGTCAGTGATACTCATGGAAGGGACGAGAACCTGGAAAAAGCTGTATACAGGGAGGAACCCTTTGATTACCTGATTCATTGTGGAGATGTGGAAGGCCGGGAGATTTTTATTGAAGCTCTTGTGGACTGCCCCTGCTGTATTGTATCAGGAAATAATGATTTCTTTTCGGACCTTCCAAGGGAAGAAATTATTGATCTTGCAGGAAAAAAGATTCTGGTGACCCATGGACATACTTATGGGGTTTCAGGCGGAACAGATGGCATTGTAGAAGCTGCCAGAGCCAGAGGCTGTGAGGCAGTGCTGTTTGGACATACACATTATCCGGAAATTGAGATGCAGGAGGGAATCCTGGTGATTAATCCGGGCAGCTTGACCTTTCCTAGACAGAGAGGGCGTAAATTCAGTTATGCTGTGATGGAGGCAGAAGAGGGGAAGGATCTGCAGGCAGAAATCCGGTATCTGTAAAAATAGATTTATTTTGATCAAATGTAGCAAATAAATCAAACAATATATTTTGCTAAAAAAATTTATAATCAAAATAGAAAAAGAAGAAAATATAGAAAAAATATAGAAAAAAAGGCGGGATTGGGATTAACCGGGAAAGTCTGCAAACCCTTGATTTTACTGGGTTTTCATCCTGCCTTATACCTTTGAAAATTTAATTTTTAAAAAAAATTGTAAAAATTGAAAAAAAGGTGTTGACATTTGACGCTGATTAACATATAATATGTCTTGCGTCGGACAACGAAGCAAAAATAAATAAAGAAACAGCGGGGTGTGGCTCAGCTTGGCTAGAGCGCCTGGTTTGGGACCAGGAGGCCGCAGGTTCGAATCCTGTCACCCCGACTGCTGTAACAACAACATTACCGTTTCAGCGAAATGCGGGTGTAGTTCAATGGTAGAACACTAGCCTTCCAAGCTAGATACGTGGGTTC
>OLRP01001241.1_pt1 | contig 21026 bp, 17 predicted proteins | sample 1672401 | NCBI WGS metagenome assembly OLRP01 (sample SAMEA3136682, study PRJEB25190) | human gut metagenome | reverse complement strand
AGCACCTGACTCTTAATCAGGGTGTCCAGGGTTCGAACCCCTGATCGCGCACTATAAAAGCACTGTTTTGGATGACAAGTAGAGAGCATCGGGGACGGTGCTTTTTTTCGTGCAGTTTGCACAAAAGAGAAGTCCCACTTGTTGACCGTAATTTGTGTTGAGTTCAGGAATCAAAAATTGGCTGTGCTTTTTTCTCCGGTGTACGCCTTTGGACTTGTTAGAATGATTCGGGTGTGTTATATTAGACATAGAACTCTAAAATCAAGTCGAACGTATGCGAGACTTGGCATGCGATTCTGGTCGGTTTGGATGATATTTACTTAGCAGAATCGATGTGCATTTACACACAATAAGACAGGGGTTGATATCATGGGATTTTTTGACAAAGCTTTAAAAAAGGTACAGGATGTGGGAGAAAACATTGCCGCATCAGCAAACAATGTAAAAACAGTTGTTGAGACAAGTGTACAGGATACAATGGAGATCACCGGTCTGAAAAGACAGATCCGTGAATTAGAGAAAGAAATGGATGCACAGTATCTGCAGATCGGAAAGAAATATGCAGAATTTGTAGCAGATATGGATGATGCAGAACCGGAAACAGCAGAAAATGAAGCAGCCGAAGCTGAAACAACCGAAGCAACAGAATCTTCAGAAGTGATCGATGAAGTGAAGGAAGAAGCAATTGACGAAGTAAAGGCAGAAGCAGCAGCTGAAACGGTCGATGAAGCAAAAGAAGAAGCAGCAGCTGAAACCATCGACGAAGTGAAAGCAGAAGATACAGCAGAAACGATCGACGAAGAAAAAGAAGTATCCGAAGAGCCGGCAGAAGATAAAGTTGCAGAAGAATCTGATGAGGACGAAGAGCCGGTGTTTGATGTTTCTGATTTCCTGACGATCATCAAACAGGATCAGGCAAAGAAAAAAGAGCTGGAAAATCAGCTGGCGGAAGTAGAGAAGAGAGCAAAACAGAATACACTTCTTCGTGAAAAGACAAAAGCGGAAGAGTCTTTTGAACAGGAAAAAGGCGTTCTCGACAAAGCACTTGCCATGGAAATTATTTCTAAGGAAGAATATGAGCAGAAGCTGAATATTGCAAAGAAAAAAGTAGAAAATTTTGAAGAGATCAAAAAAATCGAGCAGCAGTTCGAGATGGGCATTATCACAAAAGAAGAAAAAGATGAGAAAATAAATGCCATTCTGAATGCCTGACAAATCTGGTGTCTGCTTTACAGAATCAAAATCAGGTTGTATAATCGGGGCAGAATGTCGTCCGATGGATGGACGAAATGGATAAAGGAGATGTAGAAGTTATTATGGTAAAGATTGATATTATTTCCGGTTTTTTGGGTGCAGGTAAAACGACCCTGATCAAAAAACTGTTACAGGATGCATTTAAAGGACAGCAGGTGGTATTGATTGAGAATGAATTCGGCGAGATCGGTATTGACGGTGGATTTTTGAAAGATGCAGGAATCGAGATTAAGGAAATGAATTCCGGCTGTATCTGCTGCTCTCTGGTAGGAGATTTCGGAACCGCTTTGAAAGAAGTGGTAGAGAAATATCACCCGGACCGCATCGTGATTGAGCCGTCAGGTGTCGGCAAACTTTCTGACGTTATCCATGCAGTTGAAAATCTGCATCTGGAAGCAGACGGAGAAGTGAAACTGAACAGTGCCGTTACGGTTGTCGATGTTCTGAAATGCAAAATGTATCTGAAGAACTTTGGTGAATTCTTCAAGAATCAGGTAGAAGCAGCCGGCACGATCATCCTGAGCCGTACCGATACAAAGAAGGCAACACCGGAAAAAATCGAAGCTGCCATCGAACTGATCCGTGAACTGAATCCGGATGCTACGATCATCACAACACCGGTGGAAGATCTGGGTGGACAGAAGATCCTGGATACGATCGAAGGAATGAAGATCGACCTTTCTCATGTAGAAGAAGAGCATGACCATTGCTGTGATCATGAACATCATCACGACCATGACCATGAAGAGCATGAGCATCATCACGATCATGAGGACCATCACCATGACCATGGAGAGGGCTGCACCTGCGGCTGCCATGATCACGATCACGAAGAGCATGAGCATCATCACGATCATGAGGATCATGAACATCACCATGACCATGGAGAGGGCTGCACCTGTGGCTGCCATGACCATGACCACGAGGGACATCATCATCACCATCATCACGCAGATGAGGTATTTACAAGCTGGGGTAAGGAAACCGTCCGTAAATACAGCCGTGAAGAGATTGAAAAGATTCTGAAAACTCTGTCAGAAGAAGATTCTTACGGAATGATCCTGCGTGCAAAAGGTATGCTGGAGAGCGAAGACGGTGTCTGGACTTATTTTGACATGGTTCCGGAAGAAGTGGATATCCGTGAGGGAAGTGCAGAATACACAGGACGTATCTGCGTGATCGGTTCCAAACTGGATGAAGCAAAATTAGAGCAGCTGTGGTTTGCGAAATAAGGAACAAGGTAAAAAAAGATGAGTGATTTTAATATTTCAACACCGGTTTATCTTGTGACCGGTGTCCTGGAGAGCGGCAAAACTTCTTTTCTGGATTTTACTGCGAAACAGGATTACTTTCAAATAGAAGGAACAACACTCCTGATCACCTGCGAAGAGGGTGAGGAGGAGTACGACGAGAAAGAACTTCTGAAATACAACACGGTTGTCGAGAAGATTGAAGAGCCGGAGGATTTTACATTTGAGAACCTCCGTGTTCTGCATCGCAAATATCATCCGGAGCGAGTGCTGCTTGAGTACAATCCGCTCTGGGGTGTCAACAAACTGCGTGCGATGAAACTGCCGCTTGGATGGGGCATTTCTCAGGAGATCGTGATCGTAGACGGCAGCAGCTATCAGATTTACCGTGCAAATATGCAGTCTCTGTTCTCAGAGATGGTGCAGAATGCAGATATGGTGATCTTCAATCGCTGTAAATCAAGTGATCCGCTGACCAATTATCGAAGAGGCATCAAGGTTGTCAATCCTTCCTGTGATATCAGCTTTGAGGATGAGGATGGTGAACTGATCGACCTGTTTGAGGAAAACACGCCGTACGATATGGATGCTCCGATTATCGAAATAGAAGATGTGGATTACGGTATCTTCTATGTGGATATGGATGACCATCCGGACAAATACGTGGGGAAAACGGTGAAGTTCAAGGCTCGTGCCATGAAGAGCAAAAACAAAGAGGCACCTTATTTTGTGCCGGGAAGAAAAGCGATGACCTGCTGTGCAGATGATATGCAGATGATCGGCTACATCTGTAAGAGTCCGATCGCTCCGCAGCTGAAACATGGACAGTGGGTTATGGTCACTGCAAGGGTAGCATTTGAATACGATAAGTTTTATCGCGGAAAAGGTCCTGTGCTGTATGCAAGCAAGGTAGAACCGTGCGAACCGCCGGCAGATGAAATGGTATATTTTAACTAAGTAAGCAAAACGCTGGCGAAAGCCGGCGTTTTGTGCGTTTGGTCTGATACAGCTTCCGGCGGACTGCAGAGGTGCAGGATATCAGATTTTTTCCGCAGATTGGGGGTTTTATTATGAGAATGTATGATCTGATCAGGAAAAAGCGAGATGGGGAAAGATTAGCAAAAGAAGAAATTGACTGGATGATCCGAAGTTATACAAAGGGGGAAATCCCAGATTATCAGATGTCAGCACTGATGATGGCGATTTATTTTCGAGGAATGAATGAACAGGAAACCTTAAATCTGACGCTTGCCATGGCGGACAGCGGAGAGCGGCTGGATCTTTCGGCAATCCATGGGATTAAAGTTGACAAGCATTCGACAGGAGGTGTTGGGGACAAGACATCGCTGGCACTTGTTCCGCTTGTAGCTTCCTGCGGAATTCCGGTAGCGAAAATGAGCGGCAGAGGCCTTGGGCATACCGGTGGCACGATCGACAAGCTGGAGAGCTTTTCCGGATTTTCAACGGCAATCCCGGTTGAAACGTTTATAAAGAATGTCAATACGATCGGCATTTCGATCATGGGACAGACGGCAGATCTGGCTCCGGCTGACAAAAAACTCTATGCCCTGCGGGATGTGACGGCGACCGTGGACAATCTTTCACTGATCGCCAGCTCGATCATGAGCAAGAAACTGGCTGCCGGTGCCGATGCGATCGTTCTGGATGTCAAGACCGGAAGCGGAGCTTTTATGAAAAGCGAAGAAGATGCGTTTGCTCTGGCAGAAGAGATGGTGACGATCGGCAAAAATGCAGGGCGTCAGATGCATGCACTGATCACCGATATGGATCAGCCGCTTGGTTATGCAATCGGAAATGCTCTGGAAGTAAAGGAAGCGATCGCAACTTTGAACGGCAGCGGTCCGGAAGATTTCACGGAGCTGGTTCTGGCACTCGGAAGCCGGATGCTGATCGCCGGCAAAAAGGCAGAGGATGTCGCTTCCGCAGAAAAAATGCTGCGGCAGTCCATCCAGAATGGAGATGCACTTAGAAAACTGGAAGCATTTGTCAAAGCACAGGGCGGCACAGGAGAAGAAGTTTCTCATCCGGAGAAACTGCCTGCAGCCTCTATGCAGATTGCAGTACCATCGCCGCAGAGCGGCTATATTTCTCATATCCAGTGTGATGAAATCGGAGTCTGCTCCCTGCTTCTTGGCGGCGGAAGAGAGACAAAAGACAGTGTGATCGACCTTTCGGTAGGACTGGAGCTGAAAAAGAAAGTCGGAGATTATGTCGAAAAAGGCGAGACACTGGCGGTTCTGCATGCAAATGATCAGGAAAAAGCCGGGCAGGCAGAAGAGAGATTCCTGCGTGCATACCGGTTTTCCGAGACGCAACCACCGAAACGTCCGATGATTTTCGGAGAAATTTAAAAGAATTTCAAATAATACCTATGAAACATACTGAAATTATGGTATAAAGAAAGCATGATGTAAAATTGAGTGTCTTACTCTGCAAAAAGCAATTTGTATAACTTTACCGCAGAGAAGCATTCCCCCGCTTCAACTGCACGGAGCACTAAGCGGTGGCAGGAGTGAAAATCTGCTCAGGAGTATCTTTATGACATCATTTGTTTAAAACAAAAGAATAAATAATATGAGGAGAACAAGTATGGAACAGCTGATTCAGGAATGGAGAGCATCTCTTCCCAAATTCAGGGAGATGACAGAAAAATTTTATGCGAAAGAAGTAAGCGTGAAAGAATACAAAGGATTTTCCGGAGGATACGGAAGCTATGCCCAGAAAGGCGGCAAGGCAAGCATGCTGCGTCTGCGTATGCCGGGCGGAAGACTGACAAAAGAAAAACTGAAATTTATCGCAGAGATGGTAGAACAGTATCATGTGGACAAAGCACATTTTACGACCTGCCAGGCAGTGCAGCTGCATGATCTGGACAAAGACAGCGTCTGTGATATCATGGAAAAAGCAGTGGATGTCGGTATCATCACAAAAGGCGGTGGCGGAGATTTCCCGCGAAATGTGATGTGTTCTCCGCTTTCCGGCGTAGAAATGGGAGAATATTTTGACGTACTGCCGTATGCAGAGGCTGTGTCTGATTATCTTCTGAAAAACGCAGATAAAGTGACCATGCCGCGAAAACTGAAAGTCGGATTTTCCAATTCTCCGGCCAATGTGACACATGCGACCTTCCGTGATCTTGGATTTGTAGCAGCAGAGGACGGAACATTTACCGTATATAGTGCGGGCGGACTGGGCAACAATCCACGCATGGGTGTGAAAGTGGCAGAAAACGTAGAGCCGTCACAGATCCTGTATTATGTGCAGGCGATGGTCAATACCTTCCTGGCATACGGAAACTATGAGAACCGCGGAAAAGCCAGAACACGTTATATGCAGGAAAAACTGGGAAGCGAAGGCTATGTGAAGGCATTTCTGGAGAAACTTGAAGAAGTAAAGAAAAATGAAAAACTGGATCTGAACCTTGCTGTTTCCGGTACAGAAAAAGCAGCCGACGGTGAACTTCAGACAGAAAACAAACGAATCGTGGCACAGAAACAGCCGGGACTGTATGCAGTAAAATATCATCCGATCGGCGGTGTGCCGAAAGTGTCAAAATTTGGCGAGATCTATGAAAGCATCAAAGATGTATCGGATGCAGAAATCCGCATTTCACCGGATGAGACAGTCTATATCATCAACCTGACGGCAAAAGAAGCAGAAAAAGTGCTTGCAGCTACGGATGACGGAGCAGAAACTTTATTCGAAAGTTCCGTATCCTGTATCGGAGCAACGATCTGTCAGGTTGGTGTGCGTGATTCCCAGGGACTTTTAAGAAGACTGGTTGAGACAGCAAAAGAATATGATTTTGCGGACGGTGTACTGCCGCAGATCCATATTTCCGGATGTACTTCATCCTGTGGGACACATCAGATCGGAAAGATCGGTTTCCACGGCGGAGTAAAGAGAATTGACAGTGTGACAGAGCCGGTATTTACGCTTCATGTGAACGGCTGTGACAGACAGGGTCAGGAGGCATTTGGCGAATCCTGGGGCATGATCAAAGAAAGCGATATCCCGGACTTTCTCATGGAAGTTGGAAAAACCGTTCAGCAGGAAAACACCGTGTTTGCCACATGGTATGAAAAGACACCGGAGAAATTAAAAGAGATTGCTGAAAAATATCTGATTAATTCAAGTCGAACGCACGTGAGACTTGGTGCGTGATTCTGGTCAGCGAAAGCTGACATATTCTTCTCAGAATCACTGCACATCCTCGCGGAGCGTTTATCTCAGTCGGAGATTGTACTCCCACTGAGAAAGACTTGTTATTACTCACCACTTGCAGAAGTGGGAGTCTTCTCGACTGAGATAAAAAACTTTTGACTTCAATGGATGCCTGCGAATTGCTCCATTACAAGGTAACTCTCACAATCCTGCAAATTTTCCTTGCTTTTCAGAAAAAAACTAGCCGTTTGGATAGTGTACAAAACACGGAAAAATTGCTATACTTTTTCTTGGGAAGAGGAACTTATAAACATAAAACGTAGTAAAACAACAGAGAAAGCGGGGTGTTGCATTGGCAGAAAACAGCATGTGGGAAGAGATGATGCAAGGGGAGAAAATCTGCTATGTAAAACCCCGCCGTGCAATCAGGCGGCTGAAAGCGGCAGATGAAGAGAATATAACAGCGTATATTTATGGGGTCAGCGGTTGCGGCAAAACGGAACTGGTCATGCGATATCTGAAGAACCGGAAATATACGCTGTTTAACGCTGGTTTGGTAACAGTGGAGGAACTGCGTGAGATCAAGGTTTCCAAGCAGCGGAAAACCGTGGTGATCAACAGTCTGCACGATATGGCGATGCAGAATGATACTGAGGAGATCCGGGAAGCGATCATCGAACTTGTGGAGCGTGAGGATGTGTGGCTGATTTTGAGCGGACGCTGTGCGGTACCGCCGTGGCTGACTGCTGTGCGGTATCGTGAAGTCTTCTATGTGATCGGTGAGCAGGAGCTGCTGTTTGATGAAGATCAGGCAGATCAGTATATTGCCATGACCGGGATGATCTTCAGTGAAGAACAGCGGGCAAAAGAAAAAGCATACTGCGTTGGTATGCCGATCGGCTGGAGCATCACAAATAGTGTCTATTGGCAGATGCGTATGGGGCAGGATGAAAAGGATGTCACGAAACCGTTTTCAGATGAAGAATACCGGACGATGGTGGGAGAGGCACTGAGCCAGATGTGGGATTATCTGGAATATCATGTCTATGACCGCTGGGAAATATCAATACAGGAATTTCTGATGGAAGTTGCAATTGTGGAAGATTTTACCGTATATATGGCGGAGATGATCACCGGACGCAATGATGTAGAATCGCTTCTTGAAAGGATTCAGTGGATCGGTAATTTCATGGATATTGTCCGAAACGGAAGTGAAACGGTCTACAAACTCAGAAATCAAATGCGGATCAGCATGATCCGGAGGCTGAGGCGAAAATACACAAAAGAGCAGATCCGTAAGCTTTACGAAAATGCAGGACTTTATTACCAGATCAGTAAGCAGCCGTTAAAGGCTCTTTCCATGTATCAACAGGTGAATGACACGGAAAGAATCGCCTCGGTGCTGATCGATAATGTTCGGATAGCACCAAACAATGCTTATTATTATGAACTGAAACCGTATTATCTTAAACTGCCGGAAGAAAAAATATGCAAAAGCCCGGAACTGATGTGTGGCATGAGTATGCTGCAGTCGTTGCTTTTAAATACCGAAGAGAGCGAACGCTGGTACCGGGAGCTTCAAAAATATGCAAAAGAACATACCGGAAGTGAACGGCGTTCAGCGAAAGGAAAGATCCTGTATCTGGATATCGGACTTCCGCACCGTGGCAGTGACCATATGGTAGAAATCCTGAAAAATGCATATTTGCTTCTTTTGGATAAAGAAGTGAAAATGCAGGAGTTTTCCGTTACCAGCAATCAGGCATCTCAGATGAACGGCGGCAAGGATTTCTGTGAGTGGAGCAAGCGTGACCGCGAGCTTGCAGGAAGCATTGGCAAGATCGAGCAGTGTTTTGTCGGAGACGGCATGCTTGCCTGGCTTCATATTATTACCGGAAAAGTAAAAGAAGCGGAGGAGCTTCTGACCAGATTCAAGGGTAAAGCACAGCAGGAAAATGCAGAAAGAATTCTGCCGAATATCGATACCTTTCTCGTTCGCTGTGCATTATATGATGCGGACAAAGCAGCGATTGCAAAATGGCTTGCCCAGGCACCGGATGAAGAACTGATATTCTCTATTTATGATCGTTTTCATTATATTACGAAAGTGCGTGTGTATCTGCAGAATGGCAGAAACGAGCAGGCTTATCATCTGCTTTTGAAATGTGCCTATTATGCAAAAGTGATGCAGCGTACCTACATTGATATAGAAGTGAAACTGCTTCTTGCGATCACGCAGTACCGCATGGGTGAGAAAAAATGGGATGAAACACTTGGCGAGGCACTGACAAAAGCAGAAGAATATCATTTTGTACGGATCATCACAAGAGAAGGTGCGGCTATCCGGCCTCTGCTTCAGGCAACATCCTGGAGGCCGTCGGAAGTAGAAAAAGATCCGGCACAGACCAGAAAGAACAAACAGTTCTGGGCAAAGGTTCAGGACGAGACAGAAAAAATGGCACGATTCTATCCGGCGTATTTAAAAGTGGGTGTGGAAGAAGTCACATTGAGTGATACAATGCTTCGAATCCTGAAACTGCAGGCAGATGGAATGTCAAAAGAAAAAATTGCGGCAGAGCTGAATATGACAACCGCTAATGTAAAATATCATACACAGCAGATCTACAAAAGACTCGGTGTTTCCAATAAGGCAGGAGCCGTGATGGAAGCGGGCAAACGAGGACTGATCTGAAAATGCAAAGAAAAGAAACCACAGCACTTGCTGACTGAATCGGTCGGTGGTGCGTGGTTTTTTTTATCTCAGTCGGAGAAGACTCCCACTTCTATAAATGGCGAGCAACAAATTTGACCCTGACATCATGGCAAATTTTGAATGAAAATTGAACGAATATGAATGAAAATGAACGTTTGTGAAAACTATACAAAAACGGAAAGGGAAATTTGTGAATTAGTATGATTGAAATTGAACGAATATGATTGTATAATACAATCATGAAACAGAGAGGCACACAAAAGTGCAAAAGAAAGAGGTAAGGCATATGATTTATACGGTAACATTTAATCCTTGTCTGGATTATATCGTAGGTGTGGAAGATTTTCAACTGGGAATGACAAACCGCACCTGTTCAGAGCAGATGTTTGCCGGTGGAAAGGGGATCAACGTCTCTATCGTTCTGAAAAATCTCGGCATTGAGAGTACGGCACTTGGATTTATCGCCGGTTTCACCGGAGAGGAGATCCGCAGAAAAGTCGAGAAGATGGGCATTACATCCGAATTTATCCAGCTTGAGAATGGATTTTCCCGGATCAACATCAAACTCAAATCCATCGATGGAACGGAGATCAACGGCACAGGACCTTCGATCGGAAGTGAAGAACTTGAAAGATTGCTTAAGAAACTGGATACACTGAAAAAGGGAGATGTGCTGATCCTTGCAGGCAGCATCCCGGCAAGTCTTCCGGATTCTATTTACAGTGACATTATGGAACGTCTGGAAGAAAAAGAGGTCATGATCGTGGTGGATGCGACAAAAGACCTTCTGGTCAATGTACTGAAATACCATCCGTTCCTCATCAAACCAAACAATCATGAACTGGGCGATATCTTTGGAGTGGAGATCAGAGAGCGTGACCAGGTAGCACCATATGCGAAGAAGTTACAGGAGATGGGAGCAAGAAATGTTCTGGTTTCCATGGCAGGCAAAGGTGCAGTGCTTCTTGCTGAGGATGGCAGCGTATATGAAAGCCCGGCACCGAAAGGTAAACTGATCAATGCGGTTGGAGCCGGAGATTCCATGGTGGCTGGTTTTACTGCAGGTTATATGCAGAAAGGCAGCTATGAACATGCATTCAAAATGGGCGTTTCCACCGGAAGTGCCAGTGCATTTTCTGAGAATTTTGCCACAAAAGAAGAAGTAGAAGCGATTTATAAAACATTGTAAAGATGCCAGGGTCAAAAGCCTGAAACTACGATGTCGAAGTGAGAAACAATTCGTATGGCACTTTTGAATTAGCTTCTTGTAGAAAATCTATCACAAAAAAGAAATGTAAGAAAGGAGAACTTATGAGGATCACAGAACTGCTGGATAAGCGAAGCATCAGGATCGACGGTGCTCCAAAATCCAAGAACGAAGCTCTCGACCAGATGGTCGAACTGATGGCAAAGAGTGGAAAAATCAATGACCTGGAAGCTTATCGCCAGGAAGTATACCGCCGTGAAGAGGAAGGAACGACAGGTGTCGGAGAGGGGATTGCGATCCCTCACGGAAAAGGTGCATTTGTAGATAAGCCGGGACTGGCAGCGATGGTTGTAAAGGACGGTGTAGATTACGATTCTCTTGATGGAGAGCCGGTACATCTGATCTTTCTGATTGCAGCACCGAATACCAAAGACAACGTACATCTGGACGTACTGAGCAAACTTTCCGTACTTCTGATGGATGAGGATTTTTCCAGAGCACTGCAGAATGCAAAAAGCCCGGAAGAATTTATGAAGATCGTCGATGAAGCAGATCAGGAAGCACCGGATCTGGATGAAAAACTGAAAGCAGACGAAGCGACCTCGGAAGATCAGTTCCGTATTCTGGCTGTCACAGCATGCCCGACCGGTATCGCACATACTTACATGGCAGCAGAAGGTCTGGAAAAGGCTGCAAAAGCGAAAGGATGTTTCATTAAAGTAGAGACAAGAGGTTCTGGCGGAGCGAAAAACGTGCTGACTGCGGAAGAGATCAAAAATGCAGACTGCATCATCGTGGCAGCAGACACAAAAGTTCCGATGGATCGATTCAATGGTAAAAAGCTGATCGAAGTTCAGGTTTCTGACGGTATCAGCAAAGCGGATAAACTGATAGAGCAGGCAATGTCCGGAAATGTACCGGTTTATACTGCATCGGAAAATGCAGAAGTTTCCGAGAAAAAAGCAGGAGGCTCCAAAGGCCATCAGATTTATATGCAGTTGATGAATGGTGTTTCACACATGTTGCCATTCGTCGTAGGCGGCGGTATTTTGATCGCTCTTGCATTCCTGATCGATGGACTTTGTGTAGATATGACATCATTGACAGCAGAAGCACGACAGAGTTTCGGTTCGATCACACCGGTGGCGGCAACACTGAAATCCATAGGAAATCTTGCATTTGGATTTATGCTTCCGGTTCTGGCAGGATTTATTGCTATGAGCATTGCAGACAGACCTGGTCTGGCAGTCGGATTTGTGGGTGGTGCAATTGCAGCAAACGGCAAGTCTGGTTTCCTCGGTGCATTAGTAGCAGGTTTTCTGGCAGGCTATCTTATCCTTCTCTTAAAAAAATTGTTCGGAAAACTTCCGGAAGCACTGGAAAAAATTGCTCCAGTCCTTCTCTATCCGGTATTCGGCATTCTGATCGTGGGACTTGTTATGACGTTTGTAGTAGAGCCTCCAATCGGAGCATTGAACACGGCACTGAACACAGCTCTTACAAACATGAGTGGTTCCAGTAAGGTTCTTCTTGGTATCATCGTAGCAGGTATGATGGCAGTTGACATGGGTGGCCCGTTCAACAAAGCGGCCTATGTATTTGGAACGGCATCCATCGCAGCAGGAAATTACGGAATCATGGCAGCAGTTATGATTGGCGGTATGGTTCCTCCGTGTGCGATCGCTCTGGCATCTCTTCTGTTTAAAGATAAATTTACAAAAACAGAAAGAGAATCCGCTCCGACAAACTTTATCATGGGACTTGCATTTATCACAGAAGGTGCGATTCCGTTTGCAGCATCCGATCCGCTGCATGTCATCCCGGCATGCGTTATCGGTTCCGGACTTGCAGGAGCACTTTCCATGGCATTCAACTGTACGCTGATGGCACCGCACGGTGGAGTCTTCGTGTTCCCTGTAGTCGGCAATCCGCTGATGTACCTGGCTGCACTGGCAGTAGGAACCGTAGTCGGAGCACTGATGCTCGGTGTGCTTAAGAAAAAAATAGCCGAGTAAACCAAAACTTCATCATAAAACTTTTCCTCAGAAAAACCGCAGTGACTTTAAAGTTGTAAAGCACTGCGGTTTTGCTTTACTTTCTTATCTGCTATGAGCTATAATAAAAGGCGTCAAGGGATGTAACTATATGATTTTTTTGCAGCATGAAAAGGGGTGGGATAATATGCTTACTAAAACACGACAGAAAGAGATCTTGAAACTTCTGGAAAACAGAGGCAGCGTGACACTTCAGGAGTTAAAAGATCATTTAAATACTTCAGAATCTACGATCCGTCGAGATCTGAATACGTTGGATGCACAGGGGAAGCTGGTCAAGGTTTTCGGTGGGGCAGTTGCAGCTGACAACATGAGCATACGCGATGAGCAGGTGTCACGAAGAGAAGAAAAGAATTTAGAAGAAAAAAGACTGATTGCACGTTATGCGGCATCGCTGATACAGGATGATGATTTCGTGTATCTCGATGCCGGAACGACAACCGGATGTATGCTCGATTATATTTCCGATGCGACAACGGCTGTTTTTGTGACGAATGCACCATCGCATGCACAGAAACTGGCACGCAAAGGCATGGAAGTCATTCTGATCGGCGGCAGACTCAAACAGTCCACGGAAGCAGTGGTTGGAGAAGAGGCATGCAGACAGATCGAGAAATTTAATTTCAGTCTTGGTTTCCTGGGCAGCAACGGCGTTTCCGAACGCTCCGGATTTTCGACACCGGATCAGGACGAAGCGATGGTCAAAAAAAGAGCAATCGAACGCATTCACCGGTGCTTTGTTCTCTGTGATCACACGAAATTTTACAAAGTCAGCCCGATCAGCTTTGCAAAATTAGAAGATGCCGTCGTACTGACAGATTCTGCACCGCAGGGCAATTTTCAGGAGATGCCGAACATCGTGGAAATTTCCGAAGATGAATAGATAGAAATACCAAAAACGGCAAAACTGTAAAAAGTGAAAAGGATGCCGGGAGTGCCTTGAAACAGAGCAATCAGCAGGCATCAAATAAAAAATGGAAAATAAAGGAGGAAGAAAACATGGGATGGTTGATATTGATCGTACTTCTTTTGATTGTGCTGATACTTTTGCTTTCCTGCGTGAAGATTGTGCCTCAGGCAACCGCAATGGTTGTGGAACGTCTTGGCGGATATCGTGCGACCTGGTCGGTCGGACTTCATGTGAAAGCACCGTTTATTGACCGTGTTGCAAAGAAAGTCATTTTAAAAGAGCAGGTGGTAGATTTTGCACCGCAGCCGGTTATCACAAAGGATAACGTAACAATGCGGATCGATACGGTTGTATTTTTCCAGATCACAGATCCGAAGCTGTTTGCATACGGCGTGGAGAATCCGATCATGGCAATCGAAAATCTGACTGCAACGACACTGCGAAATATCATCGGTGATCTGGAGCTGGATCAGACCCTGACATCCAGAGAGACGATCAACACGAAAATGCGTGCATCGCTTGATATTGCCACGGATCCATGGGGCATTAAAGTCAACCGTGTGGAGCTGAAAAACATCATTCCGCCGGCTGCAATCCAGGATGCGATGGAGAAGCAGATGAAAGCAGAGCGTGAGCGAAGAGAAGCGATCCTGCGTGCAGAAGGTGAGAAAAAATCTACCGTGCTTGTGGCAGAAGGCAAAAAGGAATCTGCAATCCTGGATGCAGAGGCAGAAAAAACCGCAGCAATCCTGAGAGCAGAAGCACAGAAGGAAAAGATGATCCGCGAAGCCGAAGGTCAGGCAGAAGCGATCCTGAAGGTTCAGAAAGCAAATGCGGACGGTCTTCGTTTCTTAAAAGATGCAGGAGCAGATGAAACCGTTCTGGCACTGAAGAGCTTTGAAGCACTGACAAAAGTGGCAGACGGCAAAGCAACCAAGATCATCATACCATCGGAACTGCAGAATGTTGCCGGCACATTGACAGCACTTGCAGAGACTGTAAAAACCGAGAAAAAAGAAACAGCAGATCCGGTTTAAAAGAAAGTATAGGCCATTTTTGAATTTATGAAAAATGAAATGGTTTGAAAACGAATATGGAGGATAAAAAAATGGATTTAAAAGGACGCAATTTTCTGACTTTAAAAGATTTCACGGCAGAGGAAATCATTTATCTGGTCGATCTGGCAGCAGAACTGAAAGAAAAAAAGAAAAAAGGAATCCCGGTTGACACCTTAAGAGGAAAAAATGTGGCTCTGATCTTCGAAAAGACCAGCACGAGAACACGCTGTGCATTTGAAGTGGCAGCACATGACCTTGGCATGGGAACGACTTATCTGGATCCTTCAGGTTCTCAGATCGGCAAAAAAGAGAGCATCCGCGACACCGCACGCGTACTGGGCAGAATGTTTGAAGGTATCGAGTATCGTGGATTTGGACAGGAAATTGTGGAAGAACTGGCAAGATATGCAGGGGTTCCGGTATGGAACGGCCTGACGAACGAATACCACCCGACACAGATGCTTGCTGATATGCTGACGATCCGTGAACACCTCGGACATCTGAAAGGTGTGAAACTGGTATACATGGGCGATGCACGTTACAACATGGGTAATTCTCTGATGATCGCATGTGCAAAACTCGGTATGCATTTCGTAGCATGTGCACCGGAAAAATATTTTCCGAACGCAGCACTGGTTGAGGAATGCCAGGACTATGCAAAAGAGAGCGGCGGAAGCATCACACTGACCGAAGATGTCAAGGTCGGAACCAAAGATGCAGACGTTATCTACACCGATGTATGGGTTTCCATGGGTGAGCCGGATGAAGTCTGGGAAGAGCGTATCCGCGAATTAACTCCATATAAAGTAACAAAAGAAGTGATGGAAAACGCAGGAGAGAAAGCTATTTTCCTGCATTGCCTGCCGGCATTTCATGACTGGGAGACAAAGATCGGAAAAGAAATGGGCGAACGTTTCAACCTCAAAGAAATGGAAGTTACCGATGAAGTATTTGAGTCTGAACAGTCCGTTGTATTTGACGAGGCGGAAAACAGAATGCACACCATAAAAGCAGTTATGGCGGCAACACTTGGAGCATAAAATTTTATGTCAAGAAAAGAAGAAAAATGGATCAAACGGCTGGAGATCTTAGGAGCCTCCGCCGCTGTGATCGTGATCGTATCCGCAGTCGGGACCTTTTTGCTGGATAGTATTGCCATGCAGCTGATGGCACTGGCTGTCGGATGCGGAAGCATAGTCAATGTGGTACTTATGATACTTTGTTATTATAAAAAGAAGACCGTACCGAGTATTATTTTTATGATTTTTGCACTGCTTCTCATAGCAACTTTTATTATGCAGATCATGGCTATGTAAAAATGCCAGGGTAGACATAAAAGTGGAGCGTAAGCTTCACGATATGCGAATAGTGGAGTGTTATGTGCCAGTGGCACATGTTTAACACTGACCGAAGCGGATCGTAGAAAGAATTGTGAGAGTACGAAGTACGGAACAATTCGTATGGCATTTCAGTGTAACTGTGGAAATACAAAGCAGTTTTAAACAGAGGTAAAAGAACATGAAAAGTAAAATACTGAATCGTCTGCGTGGTGCAGAAGAATTTGTTTCCGGACAGCAGCTCTGTGAAGAGTTCGGCGTATCCAGAACGGCAGTATGGAAAGCAATCAATCAGCTTAAAGAAGAAGGCTATGAGATCGAGGCGGTACACAATAAGGGGTATCGCCTTTTAGGATGTCCGGATATTATTTCTGCGGAAGAAGTAAAAAGCAGACTTCACACGGACTGGGCGGGCTGTGAAGTGAGATATTTTGATACACTTGATTCGACCAATATCTGTGCCAAAAGAATGGCAGAAGAAGGAGCACCGAACGGAACGCTGGTGATCGCGGATAAACAGACCGCCGGACGCGGAAGATGCGGAAGAGTCTGGGAGACGCCGAAAGGTACAGCAATCGCCATGACACTTCTGATGCGTCCGAATCTCCGACCGGAAAAAGCAAGTATGCTGACTCTGGTGATGGGTATGGCAGTAACAAGGGCAGTCAACGAACTTTACAGTCTGAACTGCCAGATCAAGTGGCCAAATGATGTGGTCTGGGAAGGAAAAAAAATCTGCGGTATTCTGGTAGAAATGAGTGCTGAAATGAATGCGATTCATTACCTGGTTATCGGATGCGGTATCAACGCAAATATGACAGAGTTCCCGGAAGAACTGAAAGAAAAGGCCATTTCCCTGCGAATGATCACCGGGGCTGAAGTGGATCGTGCACAGATCATACAGCGGTCTCTGGAATGGCTGGAAAAATATTATCAAAAATTTGAAGAGACGAGCGATATGTCCGGACTGATGGAAGAATACAATCAGATGCTGGTGAACAGAGGAAGTGAAGTCTGCGTGCTTGACCCGTGCGGCGAATACTGCGGAAAAGCACTTGGCATCAACGATGCCGGAGAACTGTTGGTGGAAAAAGAAGATGGAACGACAGAAAATGTCTACGCCGGAGAAGTGTCCGTACGTGGTGTGTATGGATACGTGTGAATTACTTTGCAGCGGGCAATTTGTTGGTATCAACAATAAGAATGCCAGAGGCATTCTTGAACATCGCATGAAACAGAAAGAAGAAAGGAACAACGTCATGAAAAAAGCAAACGAGACAGTCGTTCTGTGCGGAGCGAGTGCCTACGAAGAAAAATATTATCTGAATCCGCAGTTCTCCAAACTGCCGGAGCACATCCGTCAGGAACTGCAGATCATGTGTGTACTGTATACACAGAAAGTAGGCGGAATCCTGATGCTGGAATTTACGCCGGAAGGTCATCTGGAATTTAAGACCGAAGCGAAAGAAAACGACTTCTTCTATGACGAGATTGGAAGCGTACTGGAGATCAAAAAACTTCAGAATGAGAAACGAGAACTGATGGAAGCACTGGAAATGTTTTATCGCGTAGTATTTTTGGGTGAGGAATTCGATTACGATGAAGCTTAAGATAGGAAATGTGGAGATTGCAAATCCGTGTGTGCTGGCACCGATGGCGGGCGTTACGGACCTGCCGTTCCGGCTGCTGTGCAAAGAACAGGGAGTCGGGCTTCTGAGTATGGAAATGGTCAGTGCGAAAGCGATTTCCTTTCATAATAAAAATACGCTGGATTTGATGCAGATCGCAGAGGGAGAAAATCCGATCGCTCTGCAGATCTTCGGTTCCGATCCGGAGATCATGGCACAGTCCGCCGCCGAGATTGAAAAGCGGCCGTTTGATATTCTCGATATCAATATGGGCTGTCCGGTGCCGAAAGTAGTCAATAACGGCGAAGGTTCCGCACTGATGAAGAATCCAAAACTGGCGGGAGAGATCGTGGAGAGGGTTTCCAGGGCAGTAAAAAAGCCGGTGACGGTAAAGATCCGCAAAGGATTTCAGGAGTCCAGTGTCAATGCCGTAGAGATGGCAAAGATTCTTGAGGCATCCGGGGCAGCAGCGATTGCCGTACATGGAAGAACGAGAGAACAGTATTATTCCGGAGAAGCAGACTGGAACATCATCCGCCAGGTCAAAGAAGCCGTTTCCATTCCGGTGATCGGAAACGGGGATATCACCTGTGCAAAAGATGCTGCGAACATGATCGAACAGACCGGATGTGATGGCGTGATGATCGGAAGAGCCTCCCGCGGAAATCCATGGATTTTTCGTCAGGTGAGCGAATATCTGGAAAACGGAAAGATCATTGAGCCTCCGACGATCGCAGAAGTCAAAAAAATGATGCTGCGTCATGCAAAACTGCAGCTGCAGTACCGTGGAGAATATACCGGAATCCGTGAGATGCGAAAACATGTTGCATGGTACACCGCAGGATTTCCGCATTCGGCAAAACTGAGGAAAAGAGTGAATGAAGTCGAATCCATGGAAGCCCTGGAAGAACTTCTGCAAAGCTGGGAGTGAGACAAACGCTTTGCAGTTCGTCTTGAAAATAGTTCAATCCGGAAGCTTAAACGGACGACAATATTTTCCGTAAGGCTGAACTGTTGTAAAAAACGCAGAAAACAAGGGCAGATTGCTTGACAAGGCACAAAACGCAAGGTATAATTTTTGATTACAAGATAGCTGCAAAAAGTGGCTATCTTGTTTCACGAATGTATATTATGATATTGGGGTCAAAAGGTCTTTTGCCCCCAACAAGATGCCTGCGAATTGCTCCGTTACAAAGTAACTCTCGCAATTCTATAAACATTCGGAATCCGCATATTTACTGCGTAAATAGCTACTTCCTCATGTTTAGCGGGTCCCAAGTTCAAATGTCTTATCTTGCAAGCAAGAACGACATTTTGACCTTTTGACCCTGGCATCATAGAATTCCCAAAATTATTTGTTAAAAAGTGCAGGAAAATCTTTCGCTGCACTTAAAGTTATGCTGCTAAGAGCGGCATCAGGAGGTAAAGATGGAAGAAAAGAAGAACTTACTGACTTATGCAGGTTTAAAAGCTCTTGAAGATGAGCTGCATGATCTGAAGGTAAACAGACGTAAAGAAGTTGCCGGTAAGATCAAAGAAGCAAGAGAACAGGGCGACCTTTCAGAGAATGCAGAATACGATGCAGCAAAAGATGAGCAGAGAGATATCGAAGCACGTATCGAAGAAATCGAAAAAATTCTGAAAAATGCGGAAGTAGTTGTAGAAGATGAAGTAGATCTGGACAAGATCAGCGTTGGATGCAGCGTCAAGATTTACGATGAAGAATATGAAGAAGAAATGGAATACAAAATTGTAGGATCTTCCGAGGCAAACAGCCTGAAAGGAAAGATTTCAAATGAATCACCGGTAGGTCATGCACTGCTGGGACATAAAGTAGGCGATGAAGTAACTGTAGAGACTCAGGCAGGAGAAATCCATTATAAAGTACTGAGCATCCACAGATCTAATTAAGGAGTGACAACAGTGGGAGAACAGAAGAATCAAAAGACACAGGACGTAAATCAGCTGCTGAAAATCCGCCGCGATAAGCTTGCAGAACTGCAGGCAGACGGAAAAGACCCGTTTCAGATCACAAAATTTGATGTGACACATCACAGCCAGGAAGTCAAAGATCAGTTTGAGAATCTGGAAGGAAAGAGTGTAGTGCTCGCAGGACGTATGATGTCCAAGCGAGTAATGGGAAAAGCATCTTTCTGCAATATCCAGGATCTGCAGGGCAATATCCAGTCTTATGTGGCAAGAGACAGCATCGGTGAGGAAGAATACAAAGCTTTCAAAAAAATGGACATCGGAGATATCGTAGGTCTGGAAGGTGAAGTATTTAAAACAAAGACCGGCGAAATTTCCATTCATGCATCCAAGGTAACTCTGCTTTCCAAGAGTCTTCAGATTCTTCCGGAAAAATTTCATGGTCTGACCAATACCGACATCCGTTATCGTCAGCGTTATGTCGATCTGATCATGAACGCAGACGTAAAAGAAACCTTTATCAAACGTTCCAGGATCATCAGTGCAGTACGTCAGTATCTGAACGGACAGGGATTCCTGGAAGTTGAAACACCGATGCTGGTATCCAATGCCGGCGGTGCAGCAGCAAGACCGTTCGAAACACATTTCAATGCACTGAACGAAGACCTGAAGCTGCGTATTTCCCTGGAACTGTATCTGAAGAGACTGATCGTCGGAGGCATGGAGCGTGTTTACGAGATCGGCCGTGTATTCCGTAACGAGGGACTGGATACACGTCATAATCCAGAGTTTACACTAATGGAGCTTTATCAGGCATACACCGATTACCACGGCATGATGGATCTGACTGAGAATATGTATCGCTATGTTGCACAGACTGTTCTTGGCACAACCACCATTTCCTACAACGGTATCGAGATGGATCTGGGCAAACCGTTTGAACGTATCACAATGGTAGATGCTGTTAAGAAATATTCCGGTGTAGACTGGAACGAAATCAAAGACCTTGAAGCTGCCCGTGCAGCCGCAAGAGAACATCACATCGAATATGAAGAACGTCACAAAAAAGGCGATATCCTGAACCTGTTCTTTGAAGAATTTGTAGAAGAACATCTGATTCAGCCGACGTTCGTTATGGATCATCCGGTTGAGATTTCACCGCTGACCAAGAAAAAACCGGAAAATCCGGAATATGTAGAACGTTTTGAATTCTTCATGAACGGCTGGGAAATGGCAAATGCTTACTCCGAGCTGAACGACCCGATCGACCAGAGAGCACGTTTCGCAGCTCAGGAAGAACTGTTCGCACAGGGCGATGAAGAAGCAAACCACACCGACGAAGATTTCCTGAATGCACTGGAGATCGGTATGCCGCCTACAGGAGGTATCGGATTCGGTATCGACCGTATGTGTATGCTGCTGACTGATTCAGCTGCAATCCGTGACGTTCTGCTGTTCCCGACAATGAAGTCCTTAGATGGTGTAAATAAGAAAAATGATG
>OLRP01001236.1_pt1 | contig 21054 bp, 15 predicted proteins | sample 1672401 | NCBI WGS metagenome assembly OLRP01 (sample SAMEA3136682, study PRJEB25190) | human gut metagenome | reverse complement strand
AGGTCTGGGCCGTGGCCTCGATCTCGTAATCCACCGACCAGATATGCCACGACCAGATACAATTCCTCAAAGCGTCGAAAAGGCCGATCACGGCGTTGCCGCGTGCGGAGCCGGTCGTGAAGACGATCCGTCCGTTTTCATAAACTGCATCCCTGATGACGGTCCTGCTCGATGTCCCCGTCTCCCACAATACGCGGGCTGCGACGCCCGACAGCGACGACGGCCAAAGGTTCGTCGTCGTACGGCCGTTGCCCATCGTTGCAGCATCGAACGAGTAGACGGTATTCAGCGAACGGGCAATGTAGCAGTTGGCCGTGCCGTCGGCATCCAACGCCGTGGTTGCGGGCTGAAACACGGCGTATATATGGCGAAGCGGTCCGAGTGGAACGTATTCATAGGTCTGCTCAGTCGAAAGCAGATGACCGTACTCCTGCGGACCGTCGTACCAGCCGTCGAACATTGTACCCGTTGCGGGAATGGCCGTGAGCGTGCAGTTTTCCATGCAGAGCGCCACGGTTCGTTCTCCCGAACCTTCGGACTCCGTTTCGACATGAAGCGCCTTCTCGACCCGGATGCTTCCCTCACCGTTGGTACGGATGATGGCGGCGTTGGCCATGCGGTGCGAGAAGTCGTAACGTTGCGTGAAGCCGAGGGCGTCGGTCAGCGTGATGCGGTAAGACAGAAGCGAATTTTCCGGCGTGTAAACCGGCGTGTAATACTCCATTTCGTAGGCATTCTCGCCGGTGGAATCGTACAGATCGAAATCATGGACGACACCTTTATCTCCGTAATTGAATGTAAAACAGCTCAGATCGCCCGAAAGGACTTCCAGCCGTCCCCGCGTCGGAGCTGTATCGTCGGGGCTGTCCACATTGATATAGAGATAGCGCGTGCCATCCAACAGGCAGTAGCCGCCGTAATTGTAGTCGTCGAAATCATCCCGGACGCGCAGCGTATAGGAGGAGATGCGAGTGTCCACCTCCTTATCGCCTAAAATCAAGATATTGAGCCGGTAATGAACGTTCGCCCGAACATTGAAATCCGAGGTGTTGTTACCGCCCAAATAGACGTAATAGGCCAGCACTTTCTCTCCCCGCACGGCGCGGATCAGCAGATACGAAGCATTCGCGGAGGCATTCTCCGGGTTCTTCTGCCTTTGGTCGGTAATCGACGGAATCAGACCTTGCAGATTCGGCAGCAGATAACAGTCGCCTGCGGCCTGCTGTCCCGCAAGTTCAGTTTCCGGACAATCCGTATAGTCGTTGGGATTATCTGATGGTGCAGCCGCTATATCGAACACAGATACCGAGCGCGGTACGGAAAGCAACTGCACAGATCGCAGTTCGATATCCGCAGGTTTGACGGAAATGTTATAAGAAACTTTTGCCACGCAACGTCGGACCTCGATAGTAGGCAGTGTCAGGATGCCGCCGGGCGAAGGGCTTATCGTAACGTCGCTTTCATAGGACATCGGCAGGACATCGTATTTGTCGGCATGCGTAACGGTAAAATCTTCCCATGCCGGGTTTTCACCCAAATCACGACCCTGATTGGCTACAACGCGCATCCGGTACCCGCCCGGCAGGCACTCGAAACGCAGCGTCGAAGAGGTTTGGTAACGGTGCAGGACACTCTCGCCATTGTCGTTGTAAAGATAGAAATTCAAGTCGCGGATGGCGTATTCATCCGCAGAGCGGGTTACGGTTGTCATACGGTCGGGACGAACCGCCATTTCGGCCCGAACTTTCGTCGGGCGGCAGCAATCCGAATCGCTCCCGTACATGCAGCTCCACAGACCGCAGGCAAGGATCGACAAAAATCCTGTCAATATTCGGTTTTTCATTTCGATACGGTTTTAATTCGTCGATTATTCCCGGACACACCTTACGGGCAACGCCTTTTCGCGGGGCATCCGCGCCAACGGCTCGATGCCCGCTGCGGAGAGTCCGAGCGCCGCAGCGTAGTGTTTGTAGTAGTTCGTACCGCTCCGGTACTGCGCCGGTGCGTTGGTCCACGCATAACCGCTTTTGCCGTTGTCGGTAAAACCTCCGGCATCCCGGTGTCCTCCCAGCGGATAGAGCGCTGTGGCGGACGCGGCGCTGAAATACAGCAGCCGGTAACCGGCCGCGGCGGAAGCACTGCGCAGATCGGCCTCGGCGAAAGCCCGGCGGTCGGGAACCCGCCAGCCCGGAGGACAAGGGTCGTAGATGGATTTCTCGCCCGTATCCGCAAGCGCCGTTGCGGTGCTGGCGTTGCCCCAGAGATTCGGATGCTGCGGCGACAGCCAGTCCGGAGCGTCGTCGTCACGGTCGTCACCCGTCAGCACTCCGCCCATAAACGTCCACGGATGGGCCGCAGCGTATTCCACGGTCATCTCTCCGTAACCCGACATCGGGTCCGTACAGTCGTAGGAGAACCCTTCGCCGTAAACGAGGGGATACTGTGCACTGCCACCTTCCGCCGCCGGATACGCGAAGGGGTCCTTGCGTCCCCACTGGTAGCAGAGCCCCCGCGAAGTAACGTCGCTCCCCGCAGCGGACAAGGCTCCGAGGTTGCGGTCCATAAAGGTCCGGCCGCCCGTATAGTCTTGTGCCGTAGCCACGGGGTCGTAATCCGCCGCCCAAATATGCCACGACCAAAGGCAGTTGTCCCGCTCGTCGAAGAGTCCGATCAGGGCGTTTCCCGGCGCCGTTCCCGTCGTGAAGCAGATTTCGGAGTTCAGGCAATGCACGGCCCGGATCACGGCGCCGCGCGTCGGACCTGTTTCCCAGATCACCTTGGCCCTCGTGCCGTAAAGGTTGTCGGGCGCGATGCCCGTCGTCGCCCTGCCGTTGCCCGTGACGTGAGCATCGAATCTGTAACCGCTCTGCCTCTTCGGGGCGATATAGCAGTTGGCGGTTCCCGCCGCGGAGAGGTTCTCGGCGGCATGGTAGAACGCATAGATGCCGCAGTCGCCGGTCGCCGTGAAAGAGTAGCTCGTCTCTTCGGTCAGCAGCCGGGCGGAGGCGGAGTTCCGACCGGTGTAGAAGCCCCGGAACAGGCCGTTCTGCACAACCGACATGGTGCATTCGCTTCCGTAAGGGACCCGGAAAGTCGCATCGTCGGGTGTCGTGTAACCCAGACTGGACGAGAAGGATACCTTGGCGACGCTGTCCGTGGAGATATCGACGTAAGATGTCTCCTCCTCGAATTTCGGAAAGAGATTTGCGCTGAACACTGTCGGGACATAGGTGTAGGTCTGCGCGGCAGAAAGCAGCGTTCGGAAACCGCTGTCCTTGTACCATCCCGCGAATTTGTATCCCTCGGCCGGTACGGCCCGGAGCGTACACCCCTGTCCGGAACACATGGCGCGCACGTTCTGCGTCGTGCCGATCTTCTCCGACGCCAGCTCACCCGAAACCGTCACGCCGCCCGCGCCGTTCGGGACGTTGCCGTATTTCACGTAAGCCCGCACCTCGTTGGCGTAACGGTGCGAGAAATCGTAGCTTTGTGAAAACCCGTACTCGTCCGCGACCGTCACGGTGTAGGATAAGCGGTCGTTGTCTGCCATTATACGCTGCGGAAAGTAGGACAGCTCGTAGTAGCTCTCGCCCTGCGGCTCCCAGACCTCGAAATCAAAATACGAGCCCGTACCGATGCGGTGGAACTCCAGCGACTCCGTGTCGCCTTCCGATACTTCCAGCTCCCCGGAGAGCGCAAGGCGGGAGGCATTGCCTTCGACGGCGATGTAGAGCGACCGCTGCGGATCGACCGGACAGTAGCCGCCGCAGGCGCCGCCCGCCAAGTCATCCCATACCGTAAGCGTATAGCCGTGCACGCGGGTGTCGACCTCATTGTCGCCCAGAATGCAGATGTCGAGCGTATGGTGCGTATTGGGTCGGACATTGAAATCCGTGGTGTTGTTCTCACCGAGGTAGACGCGGTAGTCCAGCACGCGGCTGCCCCGCAGGGCGCGTATCAGCAGAAAAACGGCATGTTCGGGGGCATTGTCGAGGTTCTTCTGCTGCTGGGTAACAATTCCGGGCACCGAGCCCTGCCGGTTCTCCGGAATATAGTAGACAGCCGCATGGCGGGACGCCGCATCCGGGGAAATTTCGGCATAACCCCCGACCGTATAATCCGCCGCAGAAGCAGGGGGAACCCCCTCGCCAAAAAGCCTACCCTTGCGCGGCACGTTGCAGAGGCATACGGATTTGAGAACAATGTCCGGGGCGTTCGCCCCGACAGAGATATTGCAGGCGACCTTCGCCACACGCCGCCGCACCTCGACGGGCGGAAGCGTCAGGGTTTCAGTAGTTGCCGGAACCGTGATCTCCCCGACATAGCTCATCGGCAGGTCGTCATAGTTTTCCCGGTAGTCGAAGGTCAGCGCCGCAAGCTGCGCCTCGGTTCTCTCCCCCAGATCAGCATGTCGGTTGGCGACGACGTACAGGCGGTAGTCGCCCGGCGGGCACTCGAAGCGCAGACGGCCCGTCGTGGCGTACAGATGTTGTGCAAAGGTCGCGTTGCGCCCGAAGAGGTAGAGGTTCGTATCGGTTATGCGCCCTTCGTCCGCGGCGCGGGTTACGGCTTGCAAAGATGCAGGACGCAAGGAAAGCTCGACCGCAACCCGCGGCCGCAGAAGCTCCGGGAGGGACATGTCGGCCTGCCTGCATCCCATAGGAGTCACGGCAAGCGCAGTCAATAAAACAACAATGAATCGTTTCATGGAAAAGACGAAAAAAGGGGCTCCGCCCGAACGGGCGAAACCCGGTATAAAGTTGCGGCCTATGCTCCCAGTTCGACATTTTGCGTTATGGGCGTTTCCCAGTCGGCGACGGTGACCGACACGGCGCAATCCTGACCTACAAGACCCGTAATGTTGGCGGCGATGCGGTAGTAGCCGTTGCGCAGGATTTCGCCCGCGGTTTTACCCGTAAGCTCGATGGAATAGGTCACCTCCGAGCGGTCGTCCGTCGTCGAGGCATTGCCGTCCGGATCATATGTGGCGTTGATTTCCAGCAGAACGCGGCTGCCGGCGGCCAAAGCTCCGTTCTCGAAACAGTAGAACAGCGCATTGTATTTCCCCGAAGCCGCGGCGGGTGTCTGCATGTGGCTGAAGGTCATCGTTCCGGGTGTCGGTGTGCCGGCGACGACGAGCGACTGCGAGGCGGCCTTGGAGAGTTTTACGGAATTGACGGTAAGCGAACCGCCGTATTTCTGGGAGAAAGAAGGGTCGATAGTCGTCTGTAAAGCTACCTTAGCGACGGTGCGTTTGAGCGTAATGCCGATGTTCGTAGTGGTGTTCACAGCCCCGACGGTCTTGGTCACGGAGCCCGACATCACGAAGCCGCCCGAACGTTTGGCCGCGGTGGACACCTCGGCGAAAGTGCCGTTGTAGGTTGCGGAAGAGTTCTCCACGAGAGCCGTAAGGGCCGTGAGGGTCTTGGCCGACGAGGCGTCGTAGTTCGCTACGGCGTAGAATGAGCACTCGGTGCCGGCCGTGGACTTGGGAAGTGCGAAGGTCGCCGACTTGGAAGCGAGTTCCGCCGAGGTGAAGTCCCGGCGGACGATGAGCGTTCCACCGTTGTCGAAAGCGAAGACCGAGAGGATCGAAAGCGAGGATTCCCACGCTTCGGCCTTGGCCGTCGTGTCGAAGAACGCGCGGGTTTCAGTATCGCCGGCTCCGATGAGCGTGATGGCGATCCGGGCGCTGTCAGCAGCTTCGGGTATCACAGAATTGATCGTTTCATCATCTTTGTCGCACGAGGCGAACAGGGCGGCGGCCATAGCAGCCGCAGCAAAAAGAATCTTTTTCATGGTATGATAAGAGATTTAATGAATAAACTATTTACGCTTGTTGCGTTTTGGATATCGGGGTTGTTCCGAGTATGGGACAAGCGGCTTTTCCTTGCGCGCCGGGCTGCGGTAGCCGGGAACGCCGTTCTCGTCGATCCAGTTGCGGATGCCGGTACGGAGTTCCTCTTTGAGCTGCCGGAATTCCGGACGTTCAGCGAAATCGTCGTTTAGGTTGTACGCCCGGAAGATCGGGGCGCAGATGCGGGTGAGCCTCAGAGCGACCTCCTGCCGTTGGCTATCGGGAATAGCCGGAAAGTCCGTCGCAAGGATCAGGTGAACGGTGTCGTACTTCGAGAAGAGCAGGCCCCGGAACAGTACCTTGTCGGCGGTACGGACTGCTGAATCGGTAGTGGCCCCCAGTTCAACGCTTTGTGCATAGCATTCGAAGGCCAGACGGCTGCGCCGTTCGATCATCGCCCGGTGGAACTGACGCGGGGGATGGCGGACTTCGAGGAAATGCCGCAGTCGCTCCCGGAACCATTTTTCATCGGGGGTTTCCATCGCAAGAACGGTTTAGCGTTTGCGACCGCGGCCCTGACCCTGACCCTGATCCTGACCCGGAGCCTGTTCCTGCGTTTTCTCGGCCTTCTGCTCCTGCTTTTCCTGCTGCTCCTGACGGCGCTGCTGCGAGAAATCGTAGACCACGCCGTTCGAGCGGGGATCGATACGCAAGATGCAGTTCAGCGCCTTGCCGTTCTTGCCCAGAATGGGATGATCCTTCTCCTTCGAACAGTCCAGACCTTCGGGGCTCAGCAGGGCCGTGCGCTGACGGTCGTCGAGCTGTTTGTCGAGCTGCGGAGAGATATAGGGGCGGCTGAACTGGTAGTCGGTCATCTTGTATTCGTTCGAGAGGACATCGAAGCCCACTTTGCCTGAATAGGTGATGTCGCTGCCGCGCATGGCGCAGCCTTCGACGAAGACGCGGCCGCCCAGAGCCAGTTCGTTCTGCAGCGTTTCATCCAGACGCACGCCGTTGAAATAACGCAGGTCGGGAACTTCGTTTTTCGGAATGGTGACAAGGCGGTTCGTCGCAGGATTCAGCGTAGCGAAGCACCACTCCTTCTCCCCCGTATGCGGGTTGGGAAGTTCGTACAGTCGGTCGGGGGTCTTCCCGGCCAACAGCTGCTCCTTTTCACTCGTGGAGAACATCATCCGGTATTCCTCGCGTTCGAACTCCGGACGCGGAAGGGCGCTTGTCAGACCGACCTGCACGTCGCCATTTATATCCCGATACGGTTGCAGGGCGAACTGTCCGACAATGGGCATATTGCCGACCTTGAGATTTACGTCATGCAATTCCGTACACGGAAGACCGCGCTTCATAGCATCCAACTCTTTGGAGGTAACGATGATGCCCATCTCTTTTAGTTCCTGCAACTTCAAATCCGGAGTGTCGAACTTGACCTTTTCGAGCTGGTACGAGGTGACGCGATGATCGTAAAGGGCTTTGAGACCCTCAGGGTCTTTGGGATTGTCGGCAAGGCGCAGCAGCGATTGTGTGACTTCACTGGCTTTGTCGGCGGCGACTTTCAGAAAATGAAACGGCTTGGCGTTCTCCTGCGACATAAAACCCTTGATGAAGGCCGCGACTGCGGAGCTGTTGCGAAGTTCGTAGAACGCCGGTTTGTTGGCCGTGAGCGGCTGCGTCGTCGTAACCTTGTATTGGTTGCCGCTCTGCTTGAGGTCGGAGACGGCCTCCACGGCGCCGTTTCTCTCATTGTAAAGCAACAAGGTCTCCTTGTAGTTGGGATCAGCCTGCTCAGGAGCCTGTTTCGGTTGTCGATTCTGATTTTCTTCGGGCATAAAGCAAATGTTTTTAGTGAAACAAAAGGTTTATGCCGCGAAGATAAAAGCCCCTTAATTCGAACAGTACCGATGTCCGCCTCCGTCCGCTCCAGTCCGTTCAGCAGTCTTTTATGGGGAGGTGTCCCGTCCTGAAAAATCCTAAATCGGAAATACAATTTGACAATTACAATAATTTTTTGTATATTGGATTTTCATAGGTTTCGAACTACATATAAAACGGTTCAGAACCTTTCAGACAACATCATAAAAACTACTAAACCATTGTAACGAAATGATGAAAAATGGAAGGACGATCAGAATCAAGTCGGGAGTGGTGAATATTCCGGTCGTGGAGCATATCAATACCGAGAAAGAATTCGAAGCGTCGATTTTCACAGAACAATATGTGCAGGCGCTCGATGCACTCAACAATCTGGTTGCAGCCCAATCGGCCAGCAGCAAACAGTCGGACAACAGGGTGTCGCCGGAAGAATCGCCCAACAATATCATCGCTTTCGTTGGAGAACGGGGATCGGGCAAAACGTCCTGTATGTCATCCGTTGCGGAACTTTTGGCACCGGAGAAATTGCATGAAATCAAAAGTAAATATACTGCTATCGAGAAACACCAGTTTGAGAATATCGGTATCATCGACCCGTCCTATTTCGACCAAACGCACAATATCGTGGCAATGGTCGTTGCCCGGCTTTACAAAACTTACCGGGATTTCGTCGAACACAAACACACCGAATCCGGATGTTTCGACGTACAGCGAGAATTGGAGCAGGCTTTCGCCCGGGCACAACGCAGCATGCAATGTCTGCTGGGAAAAAACGAGACAACCGGAGAGTATGACGACGTGGAAAATCTGGTAAATCTTTCGCAAGCCGTCGACCTGAAAAAAGATATTGCGAATCTTGTCAAGGAATACCTGAAATTCCGTAAACATGAAAAGGGCATCCTGCTATTGTGTATCGACGACATCGACCTGAATATCAGCCAGGCGGACGAAATGGCGGAACAGATCCGCAAATATCTGGTTTCACCGCAGATCGTAATCCTGCTCGCAGCCAAACTGGAACAGCTCGGAACGATCAAAAGTCTGCACTATACCCAAGAGTACGAAACGCTGATAAAACAAAATCGCATGTCTTTCGATGTAATCGATGAGATGACGGGACAATACCTCACCAAATTGGTCCCGCACAACCAACGCATCTACCTGCCGACATCGGAAGTTTATTTGAATGCCACGCTTGAGATCGACGGTAATACAATGCCGGGGAAATCCGTACGTCAAGCCGTACCGGAATTGATATTCAAGAAAACACGCTATCTCTTTTACAACAGCGGGCATCGCACGAGCTATATCGTACCGAAAAACCTGCGTAAACTCTGTCAGATCGTGGAATTGCTGCAACATATGCCCGATTATGAGAACGAGAAACAGTTCGTAAACAAGGAGACGTTCAAAAAATACCTCTTTGGAACTTGGGTGCAGGACAACATCTCCTCCGCCGAGGATCGTAGGCTATGCAATGAGATTCTGGAAGGATGGAACAACGTAAGTATCCGTTTTACTACATATTTTTTAGAGGTATTCGAAAATATATGGGATAAAATTTGGAGGAATTGATAAGAGTAGCTATTTTTGAAATAGCGAATACTCAGGAAGAGTATTTGTTGCTGTTTATCCGGGCAGAATTACCACATTTATAGATACAGATAAACGGCCGAGAATCGGAATGCACGGTTCTTGGCTTAGTTGTATCGAGCTGTGGTAAGCCGTGCCCGACAGTCAAGATACCGTGCATATCCTTGAACGTACATCTTCAAACGATATGCCGGAAATGAGCAACAAACGTACCTACAGAACAAGTCTCAGCACGAGCGATTCTTCGTTTCAATTTTTACAAGCCTCTCACTATCGGGCCGGGGAACTATATCTGTTTTGCCGAACGGAGCGTCCATACCCCTCATCCGGCAGTCTGTTCGGTATTTTCGACAAAGAGGCCTCCGGTGTCATTTACCTGGAATCGAGCAGTTCGGACTTGTGCCATTTCCGCTTGTGGCATCGTCTGCCGCGAGGTTATCGTTGCTCGCGCTGTGCCACGCGTTCCGAGTTGCGGGATTACATATTCAATCTCGCTTGTTATGAATACCGCCATACAGGGCATAGGCCGGAGTTGCCGTACGAGAATCCTGCACCCATTTATGAAAATTCCCTTATAGGGGAAGAGTGACGCGACTCATTGCAGGAGGGGGGGGGCAGACGCAAGAGGTCTGTTCTGCGGGCTATGGCCGGTTCGAATCGGGATATATCGTTTCCGGCCATGCCCCCCCCCGATTTTTTCACTTCCTTTCGGGATATTGAATCTCAGGAACGGACTTTCTGCTCCTGCGGTGTCCACATGTGAGGCAGGAGTTCCTCCAGATGTTTTACGGAGCAGTCCTGAATGCGGGAGAATACATCGGTAAGCCATCTTACCGGATTTATGTCCCACAAGCGGCATGTTCCCAACAGCGAATAGACGATGGCCGCATGGTATGCCGCCTCGTGGTTGCGGCAGAAAAGGTAGTTCTTGCGCCCCAATGCCAGCGGCCGCACGGCATTCTCCGCTCCGTTGTTGTCGATACGGTATCTGCCGTCCGTGACATAACGTGCCATGCGCGGATACAACGCATAGGCATAGCGCACAGCCTTTCCGATGGAAGACTGCGGCGTGGTCGATGACGTCTCTCGTTCGAGCCATTTTTCGAACTCCCGAATAATCGGATAGGCCTCTTTCTCGCGTAAAGCTCTGACCTCATCCGGCGGCAGTTCCAATTCTTTCATTTGCCGCTCGAGGGCATATAGTTGTCCTATTACACGCAGGGCATATTCCGCACGCTCGGGGTCTTCGGCCAGTGCATGCTCGAACTTGCGTCTTACATGGGCCCAGCAGCCCAGCAGCAGCACCCCCTGCTTGTTCTCGTAGATGTCATAGGCTCCGTAGCCGTCGCTCTGCACGGCACCCCGGAAATCCTTCAGAAGCTCTACGGCCACATATTGCGCACGGGAGCCTTTGTCGTAATGAAAGAATAACGAACGGTGTTCCGGTGAGCGTACCACCCAATGATAACCTTTACGCGTAGCTCCCGGCTTGTCCTTATCCAGAACCGGAATGATGCTCTCATCGACCTGAATATAATCGCAGCCCAATACCCGCTTGCGCAGACACATGTAAAGCGGTTCGAGCAATTCTGCTGCGTCCTGCACCCAATCACACACCGTGGAGGCTTTCAGGTGCACGCTTCCGCGGGCGAAGATTGCTATCTGACGGTGCAGCGGCAGATGATCCTGATATTTGCCTACGAGCAGCTGCGCCAACAGCGACGGCCCGGCATTGCTCTTGGGAAGCGGAAGCGACGGAAGCTGCCCGATGATGACCCCCTCGCCGCCGAGCAAGGCATACTTGGGACGTATCAAACGGCGGATATAGAGCTCTCCGGGCTTGTATTCCAGCAGTTCGGTAATTTCCTCCCCGATGCGTTTGCTTCCGGTAGGAATCTCATTGGGTTCGATGAACTCGTCCCGACGCTCTAAATGCTCCGAAAAGATACGCCGCTGACGATCCTCTGTGGATTTCGCGGTGCGTGACGCCGGTTTATTGCGGGATATCGAGGCGGACTCCTGCTGGGCGGCATACTCACGTTCTTGCTGCAATTGAGCGACGCCTTCGAAGTCCAGTTTGAGTTGGGACGGATCCGAAGGAATGAAACGCTCCGACTTGCGACCGAACAACATCCTGCGAAGCTCGCGTAACTCACGCTGCATCTTCTCCACCACGCCTCGAAGATTGTCCCGCTCCGACGACAACCGCTCGGACAGGGTCTGCAAGCCCTGCAGCTCTTCCGACAAACAAATAGCCTCAGCCCGAAATCTATCTCGCTCGGCGGTCAGCGCCGCCAGACGATGTTCCAAAACGGCGATATAAGAGTCTGTCGTATGGATGTTTTCCATACATCAAAGGTACGAAAAACCGAGGACTTTACAAAGAAATCCGAGTGTTGTTTGCGCTGTTTTTCAGAGAAATATCATAGCGTTTGCGAGAGCGGAGGCGTGTCAGTTCAACGCCTTCGATCATCATAACCAGTTCCCGCCACGTTATCGGATAACCACCCGTGCCCTCGTTCAGGTACGGAAGCGTGAGAATACCGCGCTCGAAGCGCTTGTGATAGATCACGAAGCCTCCGCGTTCCCAGTGGAGCAGCTTCAACCGTGTGCGGTTCGTATTGTAGAAGATGAATACCTCACCGCTCAGCGGATTACGACCCATACCCCGACGAACCTCGCCGCACAGCGAATCGAAGCCTTTGCGCATATCCGTAGGTGTACGGCTCAAGTAATAGGCCTCCGAATCCCCCAAAGAGAACATACCCCCCCCCTAAAAACTAATACAGCTTGATCAGGATGCCGAGATCGGAGGCCGCAATGCCCGCAGGCAGACGAAGACGAACTCCGTTCGGATAACACAACTCATAAACCAAAGCATCGCTTGCGGAAGGACGCGGAGCGGCCACCGCCGGAACCGTTACCCGAACGAAACCCTCTTTACCATCGAGTATGGATGGCGTAGATCCTTGATTTTTTGAAGACCGCCTTGAGCCGTTACCTCCCTGCTTGACTTCTATGCCCAATTTCTTCGCTACCGCAGGGTGATCCCGCAAATAGCGCTGACGCCACGTATAAAACTGGCTTTCGCTCAAACCCTCACGCTTGTAAAATACACTCGGCAAATCACCGCTTCGGTAATACTTCTCTATCAACGGATAAACCAGACCCTTCGTCAAGCGGTCGTATTTCTTATTTTCCATAAATCCTTCTCGACCGGTGTTTATCTCCCGATCTAAAGGCAAAGGTAGAATCCTCAAAAATCATCCACAAGGTGGGGATTAACGGATACTTACGGAACAACGGCATGCTGAACAGAGCGACACTTACGGCATTGCAATATAAATTCAAGCCTTGGTTCCAACAAATCAAGGAGCGTAAAAGAACGGCATCAACGAAGATAGAACGAGCTCGTCTTGAAGAAATACTATCGATCGTCAATCCCAAAAATCAAGAGTTCAACATCTCGGTAGGCGATATTATGGGAGTGCTGTTTCTTTTGCAGCAGGAACACGACACACCGGAAGATCGCCATCTGTTTTTCCTGATAAACAGTATCTACTCGATGGCTCTGTATGAAAGTTACGATGAAATGACCGAAATGACCGAAATGACCGAACGGCCGGAAAAGGACAAGGATGTAAAAGCGGAGCTGGTCCTGCTTTACGATCCCTTCGAGGAGATGAAACTTTGCGATTACAATCGGCTGGTCGCCGGACGCATGTACAACTATCGCTTATTGAATGTTATACAACGACAACGGGAAGGCGGAGGTATATCCCGGACGGAACGACTTATCGACTATGAAACCTTTATTAATTATCTGAAAGGTGTCGTGCATGAGTGGGAGGCGTTCAATGAAAAACGCACGACCGAACAAGAGCGCGACATACTGAAATGTAAAATCCGGCAGGCGGAATTTTTCCTGCTATGTTTGTCACGAGGCGTAGAAACAGGAGATTCGAAGGCGGACAGAAATATAAACTCATTCAGGCTGTCGGATACGGTCTATTACGACGGCGAGTTCCATAGCAAGACTAACGTATGGTTCGACTTGGGAGCATTCTTCTATAATGTCATCGACATCGAACGGTGTTATTCCCGTGTAAAAGACGTTGGGAAAAAACTGTTCGAACTGGCGGATCGGGAATCCGGATACGGAGACAACACCTCCTGCTATATGTCCCTGTGGGGTGAATTCAAACATCGGGCAATCGAACGAAAAAAGGGAACTGAGTACAATGCACTCCATTGCTGGCAATCGTGGGCCTGCATACGTAATGCCGAAATCATCCATGACCTATATCAATGGATGATATCGAAACACAACAAGTACGGAGATAATATGGACCGGTTCGAGGCATTTTTCAAATCCTTGCAGGATTATAAGATCCGGACATACGACAAGGAAGACGAAACGACCGGCGTGGACAAGAAACCATACCATGAGATCGATTACAGTTTCGTCTCGTCAATAACAGAATTATTTGCGAAGACAAACCGCCCAATAATCGGAGCCGACTTCGAGAAAATATTCAAATCAAAATCTTCGGTGATATTGTTGGACACACAACGCCTGCCAACAAGAAGCGCAAAAAATACGAGTACGATTAAACGAAAATTAGAAGAGCTGCAACCAGATGCATACAGGGCCAACGAAGAGATCATCAATCGTGTTTTCACAGAATACGGCCAAAAAATGACCCGTGAAGAGTTGCTTGCGGCAATAGAAAAGATCAACAAACAGATAACGGCATCAGAGGATGGAGAATCTGAGACAAGCGCTTAAACTGCTGTTCCTGCAGAAGAGTCCGCAGGAAATACTCGGAAAATGGAGTAAAGGCGGCTCAGCAGATGCAGAAATCGACCGGGAAGATTTGCGCCTGCGCTACTCGGACGATTACAGGGCTTTCACACTCGACCAATCGGACTGTGCCTATCAGCATTTACGCAACGTATGGATGCATGCTCCCGACAATTCCGTATTGCATTTTGCAGGACGAGGAGCAGGCGCCGACAAGCAAGGTACCGTATTTAACGTACTGCTGCATTTCGCCGGAGAGGTTCTGTTGGAAACGAACGGAGCTCCCGTATGTCGTTACGAACATTTACTGCGATGGAACGACCTGACAGCATGTTTAGGCGAGGATATCTTTACAACGTCCTTCCTTGCTGCCAAGGATGAACTGAGCGGAACTAAGCGGCAAAACTACTGCTGGCCGGTGGTAATCGGGCACGACAACCGGGCGCTCAATGAATTGTTCCGCCACGAAATGAGCGACCTGCATTTCCACCTTAAAGGATCGTCCGTGAATTTCGACCTGAACTGGATGAGTTTGATGAACAAAACATTCGGATGGAGTAAAACCTTCGGACTGCTGTCCCGGCATCAGGACAGCAGTCCGGTTTACGAAGAAAACGCAGGACAAATGCCTTTGTATCTTTATGTCGTTAAAGCGGCTGCGATACGGGTATTGTTATTCGATTTTCTGTCACGCAACAAAGAGATTTTCTCATGTCCCTCTGAACATTGGACAGGACTGCAAGGTCTGGTATGGAGAATTTTGAATGCTGCCGATATTACGGAAGTCCAGTATTCTGCCCGCCTGTTAGACGATGTTATACAAAGTTTTCGCAACACCATCGGACATCGTTACCGAGGGACCGACGGCTCAGAACTTATTCCGGATTATGCGATAACGGATCGCAATACACAATATCTGCAGGGTATCGACCGCCTGTTGTCAGTGTTGTCCGGAGAAAGATGGCTACTCTATCAAATCTTCCGAGGCATTTATGCAGGGAAATGGAGTAACAGACACTTGAACTCATTGTTTTATGCCTATCTCGCAATCAAAACAAAATTCCGGGCCGAAATCATACAACATAACAACAGGGCCGGATTTGACAATTTCAACATCTACGAGAAAAGGAAAAGCCTCTTCATCCCGGATGGTTCCGTATATGACGGCCTGCTCGCACAGTTGGCTGTCTGTGAATTTCTGGGGCAAGGCAAAGAGCGCTTTCTGGAAGCCAGAGTCGCACCAAAGCATCCCGGAGACACATTGAAACGAGCAATTCGAAGAATAAAACTAGACGTATCCCGATCTCATTTCATCGATAAGGAAACAGCTCGAAAAATTGACGGGTGTTATAGCCTGACAATGCATTTCATCAAGCAGAAAGACCCCGATCCCCATAGTTGCAACTTGCATCGGTGCCGACAAACCAAATTGCGAAAAAAAGTGCATATGGAGGCGTTAGCCATCCGGAACACACGGTTGGACACCACCTTCTCACAACGCGGAAGAATAAGAGGAATCGACGCTGCAAATTCCGAAATTCTCGCCCGACCGGAAGTTTTTGCCCAAGCATTCAGATTTCTCCGAAATGAATTGCGGACAGATACGCAGTATCCGAACAACCTCGGAATGACCTACCATGTAGGGGAGGATTTTCTCGATGCAGTCGACGGCTTACGCGCAGTCGATGAAGTCCTTACTTTTATGGGATTTCACAACGGCGACCGTTTGGGACATGCCATCGTATTGGGTATAGATGTGAAAAACTATTATGCCAAACGCCATAATATCTTAATCATTCCCTTGCAGGTGCTATTGGATAACGTCGTATGGCTTTACCACAAGGGACAAGATCTACCCCGCTTCTGCCGGGTTTGCCGCGAATTGGAAATTCTTTATGAAACCACCTATCAGAAGGTTCACGGAAGTGATAAAAATTCCAACAATATAAGCCCCAGTCTATGGGATTATTACCAGTCCTGGCTGCTCCGCGGAGACAATCCTGAATATTACAGCGGCAGATCCGGATTCACAGCCAGTAGCGGTTATTGGTATGCATTCGACTTAAACACGACATCCGACAGTATACTTGCCCGCAAAAACGATGTCGCACGAAAACTATATTACGATTACCATTACAACCGGAAAGTAAAGGAACGCGGAGCACGAACGGAGCAGGTGTCCTTATCCGATGAATTGGTAGCGCATATCGCCGACGTACAGGAAAAGATGCTTTGCGAAATAGAACGGCAAAACATATGCATCGAATGTAATCCGACCTCCAACCTGCTGATCGGCCAGATAGAAGGATACAGACACCATCCGATCCTCCGGTTTCATAATCACGGTCTTAACCTTAACCTCCCGCCGCATGCCATTTCCGTCAGCATCAATACAGATGATAAGGGGATTTTTGCCACATCGCTGGAGCGGGAATATTCGCTGCTGGCCTTGGCTCTCGAAAAGGAATTCGCCAAAGAAAAAGAAAATCCACCGAGAACTATCTACGAATGGCTTGATCAAATTCGAAAGATGGCTGCTGAACAACGTTTCAGATAGAGGCGTTTCGAAATAACAGCCCTTGTCCCGTTTTGCAAACCGAGATCGGACAAGCGGAGGTACAATCTCAAAAAGGAAAGGTGTACGCCGGATCGACGTACACCTTTCATGGCCTTATCCGGCCAAAAATGAGGCGTCTTACTGCTGATAAGTCAGCGACTCCTTACGGAACTCCTTCATCAGCTTCTCCACTTCCAGCGATGCCTTGCTGGCACGCGTTCCGGCTGCCTTGTTGCCTTTCTCTACCTGAAGGGCGGCGTCAGCCGTAAAAGCCGAATAGGCGTTCTGAATCTTTTCAATCAACTCTTTCATCGTTTTTCGGTATTAAAAAATTCGGGTGGCAAAGATAACTTTTTTCCGGAAAATACCCACACTCATCCTTGTTTTTTCTTGGGGAGCAGCTGCGATAATTTCGGGTCGGCCTCGATGCGAGCGATCTCCCGGAGGACGAGCTCCGCAATGTCGGCCTTGACCCGGTAATAGTTCTCCCGGACAATTTCCTCCATGTGATCCTTGCCGTCTTCGCCGACAAAAGAGGATATTTCGGGAATGGAAACATAAGTCGCGGTTTCCGCCCTGACCCTTTCGTTGTCGATGACGATCTCGGCATGGAAGATTTTCTGCCCGATGCGTTCGTCGAAGTTGTCGGCGACCGAGCCGACGAACATGCCCTGCGTGAGGTTGGAGATTTTCGAAGCCGGAATCAGTGTTTCCAACTGTGTGTTGGTAGAAGTCGTGACATTCTCGTTAGAGACCGAGTGCGACTCGCGCAGCTGGACGATCTTGCCGAAGCGGTCCGACAAGGTGCGGGCCGTATCGCCCACGACCTGTCCCGAAAAGACGTTGCCCACGGTATTGATGATGACCTTGGCCTCCTTCTCTCCGTAGTCGCGCTCCAACTGCGAAAAGTCCTGAAATCCCAGACAGACGGAAACCTTGTTCGAGCGGGCTGTGGCAATCAGGTTGTCCAACCCTCGAACGTAAATCGTAGGCAGCTCGTCGATGATAAGGGACGATTTCAACTTACCTTTCTTATTGATAAGCCGGATCAGGCGGCTGTTATACAGGCCCAGCGCCGCGCCGTAGATGCTCTGCCGGTCGGGATTGTTGCCCATGCAGAGAATTTTCGGCTCTTCGGGGTTATTGATGTCCAGCGTAAAGTCATTGCCCGTAAGCACCCAGTAGAGTTGCGGGGAGATCATACGCGAGAGCGGGATTTTCACCGATGCCACCTGCCCCTGCAACTGGTCCTGCGCATTGCTTTTCCATGCGTCGACAAACGGCGAGAGGTAGTTTTCCAGTTCGGGATAAGATGAAAGGATCGGGAAAATCTTATCGAGAGGCTGGCACAAAAATTCGATGGCATGCGGAAAAGTGCAATAGCGGCCTCGGTCGTAGATTTTCAGGTACCAGATAATCGCCGCGAGCAGGATGACGGCCGAATCGGTGAAGAAGTCGCCCTGCTTATCAACCCATGTCTTATTGAGGTTCAGAAGCGTGACGTAGGCGCTTTCGTAGGCATCCGAGATATCGTCCATAAAGCGGGCGTCGATGGGATTGCAGCGGTTCGAGCGGCGGGGATCGTCGAAGTTGATGATGCAGAACTTCGGCTTGACGGCGTATTTGTCCAGATGCCGGAGCAGGTGGTTGTAGGCAATGCGTGTAAGGTCGTCGAATTTATAGTCGTAGACGAGCATCGAGAAACCCTTCTCGATATGCTGTTTGATATAGTTGTTCAGTACGGCGTAGCTTTTTCCGGAGCCGGGCAGGCCGAGGACCGCCGTCGATCTGTAAACGTTTACAACCGATATCCACCCGTTCCGCCATTGTCCTTTATAGCGGTAACGCGTAGGTAGGTTCACCGAGCAATCGTTGTCAATACAACGTTCCTCCTGAAGAAAACTTTCGTTATTGTCATTGAAAGGATCGTCCATAAGCGGCTGTTTCATCAATCGCCGCAGCCACACGCCGGCGGCCAGCAGGCAGAGGTAGCCCGCACCGAGGGTCAGCGCATAGCACCACGCCCGCAAGCCGATGTCCGCGGGCAACGACAGCAGGAAGCCGTTCAGAAAAAACAGCGGGAGTCCCAGACAGACTGCACCGACGATATGCCGCCTGCCGACCTTGCCGTTACGGACGCTCTTGGTTCCGTAGCAACCGACGGCGAGAAACAGAAAGGCGCAGAATTTGGTAACCATGGGAGAAGAGAACAGCGACGTCGACCGCTGGATATTCAGCAGAAGGCGGTCGACGAAAGGCCATGTCAGGCCGATTCCGGACCACCACTCGTAACAAAACCAATAGAGATGGAGGATAAGGAAAAACACGCCCAGCCCACGGGCGAACTGTACGATACTTTCAAGGGCGCGCAAATCATCTTCCTGCTGCATGATCGAAACATTAAAGCCCTGAAAATACACCAGCGACAGGAAAAACGTTGCCGATGTCCGCCCCTGTCCGTTCCAGTCCGCACCGATAGGATTTCGAGACCAGAATTTCCGGGGTCTGACGGGGTGCAGTACCGGCATTCGGCGTGTGAGGGGCAGCATCGTGCCCGGTGTGTTTTTTCTTCGGGCCTTTCAGATTGTCGACGACGTATGACGCGAGCCGCCCCCGGAAAAACAACTGATCCAGACATACGGCGCAGGCGGCAAAAAGAATTATGCTGTTCATGGCAGAAAGTTTTAAGGTTGTGACAACGGATCTGTTCTCGATGCTTCGTCTTAAAGCAGGTCTTGCGGGTTTCGCTCTTGATACAGTCGGTTGATCTCGTCTTTGTACAGGTCGAGATGGTGACGTATAATATTTTCAACATAGGATATCGCGGTCGTGTGCTGATTGCCGACCTTATGGACGACCTCCAATACTTTCCGTTTGGTTTCGCTGCTGACATAAAGAGTCGAGCGGGTACGAATGCTTCTTGGCTGCAGGAACATTCGGTCGAAGTCGCCGGTGACGATGTCGTCATCAGATCGCAAAGGCCGGAAGGGCGCCGGAAGCGGCATTTCCCGTTTATCGGCCTCTTTCCGTCTTCGATCCCGGATAAAATTCTCACGGTCATCGGCCGGAAGAGGTGCCGGGGTATCGGGACGCTCAGGATGCCGCCAATGCTGTATCAGGGAGCTGATCCCGGAAAAAATACTCCAAAGGAGTATCGATCCGAACATAATAAGACCCTGCGTCTCCCAAAAGTGCAGGTCGGATAAATAGTCGTTCAACATGATTGAAAAAGTTTTAGATGATGTTATGGTAATTCTGTTCTTGATGTATGCGGTTGATCTGGTCGCGGAACATTTCGAGATGGTGACGCAGGATATTATCTACATAAGATGTCGCGGTCAGTCGCTCGCCGCCGATTTTTTTCAGGACTTCAAGGATTTTCCGTTTCGTAGGGGCGCTGACATAGAGCGAGGCGCGGAGGTCGTAATCCACCCGGACAAGAAATGTTTTTTTGTAGTCGGGCAATGTCATCGAACGTCGCCGTCGTATATCCGGGACTGGAGCACTCTCCGGCTTCACATCCTGCCTTTCGGATACGACCGTTTCGGAGGGCTGAGAATCGGGATTGGAGGAATCTTCAGATATGGCGACAACGGATGCAGGAGGATCGGATACGGGTTTCCTAATGACATTTGTCGAAGGTGGAGTCTGTCCGCTAATCATCTGCCGAACGAGTTCTTCGTCGATCCCGACATTGAGTTTCGTTGCCATCGTTATCGGATTTTAAGTATCGACAGGATTTCATCAGCTAATGCTTCGATCTGCGCCTCCTGGGCAAAAGAACGCTCCGGAGCCAAAAGTGTCGAACGTCCGACACCCGTACCGTCCGGAAGCAGTTCTTTATTGAATTTCGAACGATACGGAATATGTGTCTGCAGCAATGACAAGCCGAGTTGACTGATAAGTGTTTCGTACTGTTCATAGAGAGGTGTTCGTTCCCGACGGTCGAGCATGGTCCAGAAGAGACGAATGTCTTTGAGATGAACAGCTTGATTTTGAACCAGAGACAAATCGAAAGTTCGGGCAAAGGAGAGCGTACTGCCCATAACGACCTTGTCCGCCTTCATGGGAACGAAAAGACAATCCAGAGCCGAGAATATTTCGATGACACCCGCCGTATTGACCGTACCCGGAAGATCGTAGAGAACAATCGCAGGTCGATAACCGCTGTCCCGGAGAAATTGGGATTCCCGCTCCGGCGCTTCGGTCGGAGTGCAGGCTAACCTATCGCTAATGATAATGCGAAAGGTGCCACTGTAAACTTGGGTTCCGGCTTGAATGATATTAATCCGGAGGATATAGAGTCCATCTCTGTGTTGAAGGGTGGATCTGCCGCTTTGTATGGTATGCGTGCCGGTAATGGCGTTATCTTGGTTACTACTAAATCCGGTAAGAAAGACAAGGGTGTATCTATCT
>OLRP01001231.1_pt1 | contig 21113 bp, 18 predicted proteins | sample 1672401 | NCBI WGS metagenome assembly OLRP01 (sample SAMEA3136682, study PRJEB25190) | human gut metagenome | reverse complement strand
TATAACACGCATACAATGTGACTCCGTACTTTTTGCATTTTTCTTCACTGAATTTAAATTCCATTCTTGTTAACATAGATTTTTTCTCCATATCTTATAGGTAGTGTCAAATTAAATATGATGGCAGCACTGCCACCTTGATGGTAAACGTATTAGTTTAATTGATTCTCATTAATACACTGTTTAACTTCCTCAACAGAGATTTCTGCAAGAGATGCAATCATTTCTAAAGAAAGATTTTGTTTTAAGCCATTTGATATAGTTTTAATTAACCATCTTTTATTTTCTTCCTCTTTACCTTGAGATAGTCCTTGAGATAATCCTTGTTCTTTGCCTTTTAGAAAAATGCTATTGTATTTTAATTCCATTTTGCTCCCCCCTCCTTTCTTAACTTGATTTATTGTGTTTATATTCTTTAACATATCTAAAATAAGTGGATTCTTTCATTTTAAGTTCGCGCATAAGTGCACGTGATCCAATCTCATCTCTCTCAACACGAGCATAGTGTTTGGCAAATTCATCGGCCGACATGACACGTTTACGACCGTAGTCTTCCCATTCTCCCCTAGCTTTCTTTGCCTCAATGCCTTCCCTTTGCCTTTTTTCTCTTCTTTGCATCTCAGTTTCAGCCTGCATAGCATAAATTTCAATTATCACTTTGTTGATTGTTTCAGTAATTAATTTATTCATCTTATCAGCTTCATCTGGCAAATCGATTGTTGTTGTTGGAATGTCCAATATCATGACACGGATGCCGTGTTCTTCGTAATATCGTAATTCATCTGATATAGCTTTTTTGTTTCGAGCAAGGCGATCTAGTTCGTAAATGATTAGTGTATCCCCTTCACGCAACACATCCTCTTTAAGTACTGTATATCGAGGACGATCAATCGTTTTTCCAGACATCTTGTCAACGAAGACTTTTTTTAAATCATAATTTCTAGAATTACAGAAATCTTCGATTCCTTGAATGCCTCGGTCTAAGTTCTGTTCTTTTGTACTTACGCGGTGGTAGCCATAATACATAGATTCACTTCCCTTCTCCTACAAGAATTTCTTCTAAAGTGCGTGGTGTATAGTTCATATATGGCATCATACATCCAACATTATATGCACGTAATTTTCCACTATATGCGTGTCTACAATCATTTTCTTGCATCCGTCTCAGACAACTTTGATAAAACTTGTCTTCTTCGCTTTCATGTGTATGCCCATAGAGCAGAATTTTTCCACGTCCCATATCTTTCCACGAAAAAATTGGGTAGTGAGATAATATCAATCCATACTTTTCTTGCCCAATTGAATCTTGAATTTCTTTATAATCGCAAATTTCAGTAAATAACTGCTGATATCTATAATCAGATAGATCATCATGATTACCTTTAACTAAGACTTTTCTTCCTTTTAAGCGTGCCACAAAGGCAATCAAATCTTCATTTTTCCCACGCAAACTAATATCACCTAAAATATATACAATATCGCCATTCGTCACACGATCATTCCAATTTTTCATGGTTACCTCATGCATTTCCTTTATGGAATCAAAAGGACGACGATCATATTTGATTGCATTTTCATGAAACAAATGCAAGTCGCTAATATAATATTTCATCTAATTCAACCTTCTTTCTTTTTTCGTAATTATTTATTCTTGTGCATACTTATCATTTAACTCCTGAATTAAATCATCAGTTGTCATTTCTCCATTGTTCACCTTTAAAAGCTTTTCAATGAATTCTTTACTTAAATACATATCTTCTATAGCCATTGTTGCTGTTGCCTGTTGTACTTTTCTTCCTGCTTCGGTGTTTTCGATAATCATTGTACTTCTCCTTTTTTTTAACAGTTTTTCTTCTCTTTGCTTCGTCTATTTTATCCATTTTTTCACCTGTGACTGCATTAAACAGTTATATATATCAATGTGACTCCGTACTCTTTGCATTTTTCTTCACTAAATTTAAATTCCATTCTCGTCAGCATAACAACATTCTCCATCATTTATATATTTATTATACTACATATATATATTTATTATACTACATACTCTAAAAATGTACACATTTTAAGAGTATCAAAAATAAAAGGATTAAGTGATTTCAAAATGTGTAAATGATTTAATTTGAGAGTGGTGCCACTAAGTTCTCTGCTTATGAAAGCGACCAAATATAAATCCGAGTTGAAACGTCAGCTTGACGATATTTAAATCACACATTGTAACCTAACAAAAAAAGAATAAACCACTAATTGCATTCTCATACATACTATTGTAATATATAAATATAAAACTTGGTTATACAACTAAGGTGGCAGTGATGCCACGATGAGCAGGCATCGTTAAAAATCGTATTCGTAAGGAGGAATTCAAGCTCCTTCCCTAAATCCACTAACAAGAGGTGAATTTGCTTATAGGGTATCTTGTAAAGCCAGAGGATGTCTTTAATCCTCTCTGAGTCCGTGCTACCTACATTATGCACGAAAGCCTGACGATCAGGAGAATAAACCTGCAAAAAGATAAGCAAGCTTAAAGGCTTGCTTTTTTTATGCATTATAAATGTAATAATGCCAATTAATATTGCAAAAAAAATGAAGGTAATATATCAGGAGATCTAAAATTGTAAAAAGAAAAGCAAATACTTCAAAGTACCTGCTATTTCTTTTTTAAATTTCTCTACCCTTAAGAACGTTTGTAAGAAAAAAATCCTACAATCAAAAAAAGATAATGTGGCATCAGTGCCACATTATTCTTACATTAAACTAAGCATTTTTTTCAATAATATCTGTAATAAGAGGAACAATTTGTTTCTTACGTGATATTATCTTCTCCACAAAAATATGCTTTGGTAAATCCTTCTCAAACCATTTAGATATCTTACCAGAAAAATAAAAGTAAGAACCGTTATCGGCTACGCTTGTAAATACTAAACATACCAAATCGCAGTTCTTTTCCATTACATGCCTCTTCAACTCCTCTTCAATCGGCTCATGTATTGAATTCATCCATTCTTTTGATGGAATAACCACTTGAGCAACGATTACAGAATACCTTTCAATCTCAAATGATTTTACATCTTCCTTTAAGTACTCAGATACTGACTTTGTTTCACTATTTGCATTCATAAAAAGAATAGAATATGCTAGTTCATCCACATTTAATCCAGATTCTTTCTCTAAATAATTAGCCATCATTAAATCCTTATTTGTTGTAGTAGGAGACTGAAAATTAAGTGTATCAGATATAATAGCTCCTAACAAAAGTCCAGCCATCTTTTTAGGAATTAAAACATGATTTTCAATAAATAAGCCCGTCACAATTGTAGCTGTACTTCCCACAATTTCATTGCGGAATAATATGGGTTGTTTTGAAAAGAAATCATAGACTCTATGGTGATCAATTACTTCTAGAACTTCCGCCTTTTCTACAGATGGCACAGACTGTGAAAACTCATTATGATCTACTAATATAAGTGATTTATTCTTATATAGCATCGCATGATCCTTTAAGATATAGCCGACAATTATTTGAGATGAATCCAGTACAGGATAAGCGCGGTATCTTTTACGACTCATTCTTTTAGCAACATCTTCTAAAAATTCATCTTCATAAAAGCACATAACATTCTCTTTCATCACATATGATACTTCAGGTGAAAAAAACAAATAACGAGAGGTATTCATGGTTCCTAGCCCACTCAAAATTATTGGACAATGATATTCTTTTGCGACAGCTACAACACTTTTATCAACTCCATTAGCCCAGACAACAATTAGCATACCGGCACCCTTTTCAATCAGTGCCCTCTGCGAATTGGCATCATCCCCTACAATCACAATACGATCCGTAACTTCATAATTTTTGACATCATTTTTTGATAAAGCAACAATACTTACTTGACCATCCAAATGTAAGCAATCATCAGAATATATGATTTTTCCATCTATGGTCTTACATATGTTATCCAATTTGACTTGTTTTAATAGATCAATACCAAATGCCGTATCACCTAGACCTACATCCGCCAAATCATTACGGGTAATAATCCCTAAAACATGTTGATAATCATCCACGACACATACAAATGGCTGTTTATTTTTTTTCATTAGATTCAAAGTTTCAAATATTGTCGTTTCAGGACTCACACAAATAGGCTTTCCCAATTCAATGTCACTCAAGCGAACACGAGCATCGTCTAAAAACATAGGCTCATCAAAGCCAAATCGATTTAATAAATAATTTGTTTCATCATTACATTCTGACAATCTGCAAGCAAACGCTTGGTAGCCTAATTCTCTTTTTAAATATGCATACGCAATAGAAGATACAATAGAATCTGTATCCGGATGTCTATGCCCACAAACATATATAGTATCCATCTTTTTTCTCCTGTATTGCTTTTACTCTATCTGCATTATATCTATAATTTTAAATTGAAATCAAATTATTTGAATTCGATTTTTTCATATTAGTATTCTTTTTTTTCATATCAAATAAGGTATTATCTTTAATAGAATGTGTTATACTCAAAAAAGAAAGAGATAAAAAACATGACTTTTAATCACCTAAAATATTTTATTGAAGTAGTTAATCAGAAAAGTTTTACAAAGGCAAGTGAAAAACTATTTATCAGTCAATCCACAATCAGTAAAGCATTATCATCTTTAGAGTCTGAATTAAATACAACTCTCTATGAACATGGAAATCGGGAATTTGTACTTACTCAGACAGGTCAATATCTTTATGATTTTGCAAAAGATGTACTTGGATATTGGAATGTTAAAGAAGATGAGTTAATCGAAAAAATCAAAATGGATAATGATAAGTTAAAATTAGGCTTGCCTCCCACAGCTGGTAGTATTTTCTTTTTTGGGTTGATTCGCCAATTTAAAGCAAAAAATCCGACAACACAACTTATAATAAACGATGCAACTTCTAAATTCATACCGGATATGTTGCTTGAAGGTAAATTGGACCTTGGTATTGTAATCGAGCCTTTTGAAGATACACGATTTATTAAAAAGATCGCTTACCAAACAGAATCTGTTCTTGTTGTTTCAAGCAAACATAAACTTGCAAATCAAGATACTGTACCTTTTAAAGAATTGAAGGAAGAACTTTTCCTACAGGTCACAAAGGATTTTCAATACCGACAGGTCTTCGAAAAAATTTGCCTTAAAGCTGGATTTAATCCTCATATTTCATTCGAAAGCAATCAATGGGATATGATTCTTGAAATGGTTGCAGACAATCAAGGAATTACAGTTTTGCCTTTACCACTTGTTGAGAAATACAAGCCACAAAATGTTAAGTGTATTCATTTAACAGACCCCGGTTTTCCGTGGGCCTTAACTGTAATACGAGCAAAAGATCATCCGGTTACACAAGGTATGAAAAAATTTATAGAGTTATTATAGCTATTTAGATTTTTCTAAATAGCTATTTATTATGAAATAAATTCATACTATTTGAAAAAAGGATATTGGATTCTTTTTCAAACTTATCGTTTAATTAAGATAGTAAAGCGCTTTCCAAAAAAATCAACACAAAGAATTGGATGAATCTTTGTGGAAAGGAGAGAAAAAATGAAATCAAAATCAACATCCACATTTTATGCTTATACAATTGAAGCTATCTTATTCTTAACGTATTCTTTCTTTGCTGTAAACTGGATTGCTGGGAGTACTCTAACAGCACAAATCGCACAAACTTTTGGAGTTGACAGTGGAGCAAGTTCTTCATTCGTATCCAATGCGGTTACTATTGCTAAAATTATAGGAAACTTCATGGCAGCCTATATTTTAACAAAGCTATTGCCTAAAAAATCCATTGGTCTAGGATCACTGTTAATATTTGGCGGAAGTCTAATTGCTGTATTTGCTCAATCTTATCCAATGTTTATTATCGGACGATTCATTATGGGATTTGGTGGTGCAGTATTCGTAATATATTTTGCACCTGTTGTCATGCATTACTTCACACCTAAACAACGACCTACTATTAATGCACTGAACAGTTGTGCATACAACTTTGGTTCTATCGTTGCCCTATTGATTGTTGGCCCTATTATTAACATCTTTCAAACATGGCAAAAGAGTATGGGATTCTTCGTTTGTATCAGTGGTGTTCTTTTTATCTTATGGTGTGTATTTGGTGAAGATTTCGAATTAAACAAAGCAAGTAATTCTTCACAAGAATCAAAATATTCAATGAAAGATGCTCTTAAAGAAAAAATCACTTGGTTATTGCCTTTAACATATTCTGGTGTATTGGTTCTATATTTAACATTATTACAATTATTCCCTAGAATTGAAGGAGCTGCTATTACAGCTTCAACACTAAGCGCCCTTACTGGTATTGGTGGAATCATTGGAACACTATTGGCCATTGCCCTTGCAAAATGTTATACAAAACGTAAACCTGTAATTATTATCAGTGGTGTTGTTATGACAGCCAGTGCATTTTTAATGGTTAAAACAACAACACCTTCTATTGCTGTTGTAGCTGCTTTGGTACTAGGTACATTTATGTTCCTGCCAATGACATCACTTATGTTGATTCCTCAAGAATTAGACAATATGACACCAAGTCGTTTAACTGCTATAATGGGCGTTTTCTGGGCTCTAGCTTATATTATCGAAACCATTATCTTCTATTTATTTGGAGTTCTATTTGATCAAACTGGAAGCTATTCTTCAAGTATCATGATAGCCGTTATTCTTAGTTTATCATTTGTTATTGGTGGTTTCTTCTTACCTGAAACTGGAAAGGATAAATAATAGGTACAAATATGATTTATGCAGTGCAAAAACAACCATTGAAGAATGGCGAAATCATGGCATATCGAGAAGAAAACACAAGCTCTAATGCCCCAGTTTTATTACTAATTCATGGTAATCAAAGTTCTTCTTTATATTATGAACATTTAATGCAAGATTTAAAAAATGAAGCTCATATTTATGCTATTGATATGATGGGATTTGGAGAATCTTCTTACAATCGCCAGCATACAATAATGAAAGACTGGGCTGACGATGTAGCGTTATTTATGGAAGAAAAAAATATTTCATCAGCAATTGTGCTTGGATGGAGTGCTGGAGGTGGAACTGCTTTAGAACTTGCTGCCTGCTATCCTGAAAAAGTATCACATCTAATTCTTATGGCCTCAGTCGGTGTGAAGGGATTCCGTTTAGCTGCACGCGATGAAAAAGGAAATATTCTAGAAGGACAATTTTTATCAAAAAGAGAGGATATTATAAAAGATCCTCAAACAATGATTCCAATCACAAATGCAATTGAATCAAAAGATGTTAAATTCCTTCACTGGGTCTGGGAAAAAACAATTTTCAATTTAAACCCTCCTGTTGATTCTGATTTTGATGCATACATGAACGAAATCATAAAAGAAAGATGTTTTGTAGACATTAGTGTAGCGTTGTGCCAATTCAACATCACAGATGAAAAAGCATTAGTTGAAGGAAGCGGACGAATCAACAATATTACTTGTCCTGTCACATGGATTCATGGAAAGAAAGATATCATAGTTACCTATGCAGTTGGAGAAGATAGTATTCGTTATTTTAAAAATGGAAACTTGTATCCAATTGAAGATGCAGGACATGCAAGTTTTATGGATCAACCAAAAATTTTCAACAAAAAATTAATAGAAATTATACATAACACAAAGTAATGAAGGAGATAATTATGCAAACAGTTCAAGAAATTTATCAAAGTAAAGTTAAAACAGCCAATGAAGCCTTAGACTTAATTCAAGATGGCGATTACATTTTTTCTGCACAAGCTGCTGGAGAACCAACGGAAATAATGTCGCATTTACAACACCTAAAAGAAACAGGTGTAAAAGGATGCCATTTAAACACTTGTCTTCCTTTAAAAGATTATCCTGTATTCCATGATCAAGAAATGAAAGGTATTTTAGACCACAATGCATGGTTTATGTCGGCAGGACTAAGAAAAGCATACAAAGAAAAAATGGTTAGTCCAGTCCCTCAAAGTTCAACTTCTATCTTACGAAAAACTCTATCTCGCTGTGAATATGAAAACTGGCGTCCAGTCGTCATTTGTACTGTTAGTCCAATGGATAAACGAGGATATATGACATTATCAGTAAGTGCAATCTATGAAATGGATCTAATTAAAGCTGGCGCATTAGTACTCGTTGAAGTTAATCCAAATTATCCAAAAACATTTGGTGATACAGTTGTTCACGTTTCTCAAGTTGATGCCATCGTTGAATCAAATCATCCAATTCCAATTTCTAAAATTGCTCCTTATACAGAAACCGATGCAACTATAGGAAAATACATTGCAAATTTAATTGAAGATGGTTCAACAATCCAGTTAGGCATTGGAAATATTCCTAATGCAGTAGCCAATGAATTAAAGAAGAAAAAACATTTAGGTATTCATACAGAAATGTTTACAGAAACAATGGTTGATCTTATTGAATGTGGAGCTGTAGACAACTCACAAAAAGGCTTAAATGACGGATATTCTGTTTGTTCATTTACAATGGGAACACAACGTTTATACGACTTCATTGATGATAATCCAACAATTCTATTTAAATCTTGCACTTATACAAACGATCCATACACAATTGGAAAAAACAATAAATTTGTTTCAATCAATGCTACTCTAGAAGTAGACCTATATGGGCAAGCCGCATCTGAAACTGTAAATGGTCTACCATGGTCTGGAACAGGTGGTCAATCTGAAACAGTACAAGGTGCTCAAATGTCAAAAGGTGGAAAATCAATTTTGGCTATGCACTCAACTTATACAACTAAGGACGAAAACGGTAATGAAGTACTTCATTCTAAAATCGTTCCAGCATTACATAAAAATGCCGCAGTTACCACAAGTCGAAATGATACAGATTATGTTGTAACTGAATATGGGGTAGCTTGGTTAAGAGGTTTAACAATCGGTGAAAGAGCTAAAGCATTAATTAAGATTGCACATCCTGCATTCAGAGATCAATTAACAAAAGAAGCAGAAGAATTGAGTATCTGGTAATAAAAGAGAGTTGAAACCAATAAGTAATTCTTATTGAATTCAACTCTCTTTTTCATTAATCTTCATTGCTTAAAAATCCTTTCATTTTTTATATTTTCAATCTCTTCGTCAGTTAATGAAGGCAATATACCAACCAAATTATTTAATGATTCCTTCTTTGCCTGCTTTGGAGAAATAATACGTGCAATCTCTATTCCTTTATTTGTAATAATAATTTCTTCTTTGTTTGCCATAGTTAAATAATCACTAAAATGACTTTTTAATTCTGTAGTATTGACTTTCTTAGTGTTTTCTCCTATACACTAATTATAATATTAATGTACATAGAAAGCATCAGTAACATACATACTTTTCAATGAAACAAGAAAACTAACATTTCACTTTTAATTACTGTTATGTTGTGAATAGTAATTATTAAATTATAAACTAAAGAGTATAAAGATAAACCAACCTTTATTTTTATACTAAAACGTTTACTGATTACTCACTCTAAACCTGTAATTTTGGTACTAAATTAGACTATGTTTAATCTGATACAAATATCCACTTGCACAACACCATAATTATCTACACAAATATCTAAGAACGGATTCCAAAATAATGACAATATCATTTCTTACTTGTGGATAACTGAACTCTATAACTTTATATTTAGCATTTTAATGTTTTCGCTTGTTCCTCAACATTTGCAAATTCAGATTCAAAATAATCAGCTTCATATTCCGACAGACCAGCTTCATTTTTTATGGTTTCAAATTCCATTTCAAGCTGAGCAAGTTTATCATAAATACCAATTATTTTTTTTAAATTAAAAACTAATTCATCATTATCAGCTTCTACTTTTTTTCGTATATACAAGCTTGAATTTGGAAATCCAAGCTCCTTACTTTTTTTCTTTATTTTTTCATACTCTTCACTAGAGACTCGAAAAGTAATTCTTTTATCTTTATTCATAATTTTTCTTTCTCCTTTTTTATTTTATAAATCACTTTTATATGTTACACTTCCATCTGATTTTTCCGTTCTTTTAAAGCACAAAACTTGTCTCACCGTAAATGATTCTAATTCCATTTCCCCTGTAATTTGATTTTCAAAAACTTCAAACCATATGGACACTCCTCTTTTTAAAAACTGCATAAACATTATGCGCTCATGATGTTCTATCAGACTTAAATCAACTTTCAACTTCACAAATTTTAAATCTTCTTCCGCATCATTTGTCTCAACATATATTTCAACAACATTCTTAATTGTCGTGTAGTTCACAACAATTCCTTCATAACTCCCATAAAATGGTAAATCATTTATTTGTGTATATTTTGTTTTCCTCTTTTTTTTCAAGTGTCTTTTATTTCTATTTTTTTCAACATTATTTTTAATAAATGCAAAATGTCTTAACTTCAATTCAACAAAAAGTTGTTCATAATCTTTATAACTCATATAAATTTCTCCCAGTTTAAATCTGCCAAGAGCAATGTAACATTCATATTCTAGTTTGGTTAGTTTCCAAACATTTTTTACATTAGAATATGACAAATCAAGGTGTTCATTTTGAAGATACATCATTCTTTTTTTGAAATAATCCTGATGCCAAAATAAATCTGTTTGAATTCGTTCGCCTATTTTATTCGATGCACAATAAATATTTTTAAACCATTCATACCCTTCTTTTGATAGATAATATTCATTTGTCGATGAATCATAAATCAATTCTTTTTGAAGTGGATGATTTTTATAAATATATTTTTTCAGTAGTGATAACTGATGCGAATTTATATTCAATGACTTCAAACTTACAATGTTATCCATCACATCAATGTCATTTATGTTGCAGGTACGATTGATCAATTTTTTCTCAAATCTGATAAATCCATATTCTTTGCGCAAAACATCTTCACCAACTTCACCAATGATTACTGATAGTATTCGTGAATAAGATTTCTGCCAATGATTCTTAAAAATATATTCGCATTCACTGTATTTCAAATATCTAGTCTTTCCTTTTTTTATTCCATATAAATCACCAGATGAAGTTCTGATTTTATAAAATTCATTAACTGTCTTCCCCGATAAATTCAAAAAATCTTTAAGGGCAATTTCTTTCGATTCATTTTTTAAATTGTTTAAAAAATAATGTTTCAATCCTTCAACATCAGAAAACTTATTAATCCATTCTAATGTCCAGACCAGATCCATCTGTGCATATTCTTTTTTTATTTTTGCACAATTTAAATTTAAATACTGCACTCTACGATGTGTAAACAAAATCACTTTTTGAACGTAATCTATACCACGAGGATAAATAAATTCATCGTCAATCATCTTTTCTTCACTGTGCAAATCATTTATTTTTTCTATTAACTTTTCCTTCCTTTCGTCCAAAGTTAATCCAGTCCATTGATAAACTCCACTCCACTTTATGTATTTTTTTATCTCAAGCTTGATGGCTTGCTTTCCTTCAAGTACAGACATTTTTTTATTTTTAGATAAATCTTTTTTTTGTGGTTCAACAACAAATGTATGTCTTACTTTATTACCGCTTAACCTATTTTTATCTTGATTATTTATCTTTTTCGTACCTTGAAGTGTTGGATATTTTGGTACAGCTCTCGTATTATTTCTTATTTTATTTGCCTTCGTGCTTTGTACAAACTTTTTAAAATCGACTCCTTCCAATTCAATCACCTTCTTTCTTTAAAATATTTTATCGTCGTTTTGTCCCATTTTTATTTTTCTTTTTTTCACTCTTTGCTCCCCCATTTCCACTCCATTTATTAAATAGCAAGCATGTCATTTGTCTGACGCAAACGACCATACTTTTTAGGGGACGTACCCCTAATACCCTGTGTCTCCGACGGATGCTAAGTAAAAAAAAGAATGAAGCATAGCTTCATTCTCTATCTGATTTCAAGGTTTCTTCTCTTCAATCTTCGTGTATAATTCTGCACCTGAGTTGCAATCTTTTGCTTATTTTCAAAGCCTTTAAAGTACACATATTTTTTTGATGATTTAAAAACTTCATCAGGTGATATCAAATTTTTATTTCTTTCAAAGTCCCAATTTTCCTTAACAAAATTTGGAAGAACCGAATTCAAGTCATTGAACCCTTTCATAAATTTCCGGTGTGCGCAGTATGGACATTTGTTTTTAGAAACACTTTTTTTGTAGACACTCATTTTATAAGTGTGATCATTTTTGCATTTCCAATAAACTTCTACACATGAATTATATGCGATTGTATTTGGATCAAGTTCATTTTTTTGATAGTCCCATTCGTTAATCAATTCCGGAGAGTATTCAAAGATTGTTTTAGAGACAGAACCTGTTGAGGCAATAAAATCATAATATATTTTATTTATCTTCTGATAGTCACGCTTCACATCAACATCATAATTCTTTTCACCATCAATTCTTTTAAGCAATTCTAAAATTGATTTTGACAACTGATTATCATCCGCTTTATGAGAAATATATTGAACAAATTCATTTTCATTCTCGTTGACTTCTGACATGACATACAATCTATTTATAGCATTTCGAATACTGTTTTGAATTTCAAGATCACGTTCCAAAGTATCTTTATGTACCTTCCCATCGAAATTGATACCTATATCAAACTCTTGAATATATACATCTATCTCGTGACCTTCCAAACTTTTTTTATGCCAAACTACATTATCAAAATACTGTTGACAATAATAATAAATGGCAGTTTCACGGAACGACGACTTATTAATAATCTGACAATTCTCACATAAAACTGTGTCATGTTTACCAACTTTATTTGGTTTTCGAACAACACTTTTTCCGCAAACTGAACACTTAAAACGATATGGTTTGTTCGAATGGGCAGGTATTAATTTGGGGTCCGCATCAGCATCATTATGTTCATCGTCCCATAAGGATGCCAACACTGGGCGTTGATAAGCAATCGAATTTACTTTTGCATACATCACTTCATTACAGAATGGGCAAACTGGTTTGCCGTATATTTTACTAAAGCCTGACACAAAATGTGTTCCACAATAAGGACAAATCAAATTTATCAACTTGTTTGTGCGACGATCATAATCATCTACATTTCTTCCTTCTTCTTTGTTTTTTTTGAAATCCAGAACGTCTGTCATTTCCGGATACTTAAGACTGATCTTAAAATCTTTACTTTTTTCTTTCATATTACCTCCATTTTTTTTCTTTGTTTTATGTTTTTTATGAAGGATTCTGATAAAATAATTATGCAAGGGATTATTTTATAATCCTTCATGGTCTAATTAAGTTGCAGCTTAATTAGACTTTTTATCTCTTCTTTTTTCCATTCATCTACATATTATTTACCTCCGTTTTGCTCCGTTTAACCCTGTCCTTCTTAAGATTACCGCGATCCAAACAAAAAGTCAGCGCTCTTTTTATAAAATTTTAAATTACATACTCTACATTTAATGATCCCCCATTTTTTCGAGTAAATACTTTATGCAATCACTTGAAACATCGTATTTTTGAGAAAATTTATTTCCAGTCAACATGTCTGCATACTTTCCTCCTGTATCCATATCACTTGCTATCACATTGTTATCTACTTCTTTTTTTAAATACTCAGCTTCAAACATCAAATCGTACAAAACAGAATATCTTTCGACAATAGAACATTCAATCGGCATAGAAGTTAATGTAACATTTATATCTTCAACATATTCAGGCATTGTTAAAGAATAGTTATTTAATTTGGACAATTCATTTAAAACAAACACATATTCTTCGCGAGTAATATAGATATCTAATCCCCCATCATCATTTACTTCTGTATGCATCAAGGGAAACAACTCTAATAATAATCCATTTACTTTTTCAGCATCAAGAATACTTGGATACAGTTCAAAACAACTTACACTTTTCATTTTTTTCATCTCCTGTCATTACAAGTTTAGCAAACCATTTATAATTTGTACTCGACTGAAAATGAAAAATCGGTCGATAGTAAAGAATTTTAAAAGCCCCGTATTAACGAAACGGGACTTGTTTTAAAATTATATTAGTCGTTTGAATTCATTTATGTATTTTCTGGTAAATGGAAGAACAGTGTATTCTTTATTTCTTACAAAATCCACCCTCAATTGATCAAAAATAAAATATTTAAAATCTTCATCAAAATCCCCCTCTAACATCCTTATCTGACGGATATGACATGATGTATTCAGATTAAATTTCATACAGTCTTTTTTACCTACATAATAATATAAATTTTTAGAATTCTTTTCATCATTCAAAATATAAATATTCTGGAACACATCCACGACATCACTCTTTAGACAGGGATTAAATACTATTCTATGCTCATCTCTGCTGTACTTCACAAATTTTTTTCCTAAAGAAGTAGCTAAAGAAAGTAATGGTGAATCATCTGATTTATCTGGTTTTCTAACAACCTGCTGATATTGATAATTATCTTTATCCAAACCTTCTAATACTCGCTGTATTTCAGCATGATATTCTATATTATCTTTTGCAAACAAGTTTAACAAATGAGCTAATTCTGCTTTTGAAATTTCATTATCCTTTTTATACCTGCTTAATCTAAAGTGCAGTTGCTTTAAATCGGGCATAACTCTCATTTTACTGTCACTAATCAGAGCCTTATAGTCTTTAGTTAATATCAGCATTTCTGGAGAATAAATAGAATCCTTTTGGTTTAAAATCGTGTTATATATCTTATATTCTTCTCTTGTTGAATCACCAATTTGATGAAAATCCAAACTTCCACCTGGAAATACTTTTAGAACTGAAAATTTAGTATCATATCGTTTACTCTTTTCATTATAAAATGACCCTTTTGTTACAAATTCAACAGGTTCAACCCAACGCCATTGATACGTAGATAGACTGCCATTTTCAATATCCCTCTTAACGATCAATTCATTTAGAAGCTTATCCACTACATTGTCATTTATACAGACTTTATTATACTTTACAATGCAGTTTTCATATGTAAAATGCTGTGTGCAGAAATCATTCGTATGCTGATCTTTCATTTTATGTTTTTTATAATATTCTGCATCGTGAATCAAAATAATATTGAACATTTTATCATTATCAAATCCAATATTCATAATACCTTTGCTGTTTAACTTCAAGACCAGTTCTTCCAAAATTATTTTTGACAAAGCATCGCCGACATTATCAATCAAATTGATACCTAAATCATTAAACAGTTTTTCTATATGCTCATCGGAAATCGTATTCGAAAATTTACTCAAAATATCTTTATCCATTAAATCAACAGGAACCAATTGAATATAGTCTTTATAACAAGTCTCAACATCCATAAAGAATCTATATAGCATCCCCTTTTTAGAATTCTCAAAAGTCTGTAAATTACTAATATCCAAATCTTTCGCAAGATATATGTTCTTTTTAAGACCAGTTCCTTTTCTCACAAAACACTGATCTTCTTTTAATGGTGTCAAAGCCTGACGAAACACACAGTTTTCATCAATGTAGAATCTTGGTAATTGAAGAATATATTTCAACTTTTCTTTATCTTTATTGAACTCTATAACTTTAGACAAACGATTATAAGATACTCCACTTATAGTCACAACAGATTCACATTCACTGAAATCTAATTCATCTACATTGATTTGATATGCCGTTACAAGATCATTTTTAAATGATTCTTGATTAAAATAGAATAGTTTGCCCGATATATTGTTAAATTTTTTTGACAGCTCCATATTGGGAAGACTGTTAAGAACCAGTTGACATAGCTCGTTTGGACGCATGCTCAAGCGATCATTTAAATCTACTTTATCAACAAGTATTCCATGACCATTTTGATCTACATGTGACTGAAATTCATCTAAACACACATTACCCTTCTCAAAAAGTGCATATGTAATTCCAGTTTTACGATACAGCACCGCCAAAGCCGGAGATAAATGATTTGCAAGTGTCTCCAAACTTTTTCTGACTACACTCCATCCATCTGAACTTTCTCCATTTTGTTTTATGAAAAGCTTATAAATATCATAATCTCGCATTATATGATCATAATGAATATTTAGTTTGACTCTATTTGTCTTAATCATTTTTTCCACCTTGTAAACACATCCTTATTATATTGATTGCATCTTGATTGACATGAAATCCATCCACCTCCAGCAGAGATGGAATTTCAACAATTCTTTCAGACTCAATAATTCGATCTGAATCCTTTTCATCAAATATATTAATAATCAGAACTTTCCTTCCGTTCACCTCATCCAGTTTGCTTAGTATTTTTTTGGATATATCTTTCCAACGATACGATGAATATCGCCAATGTTTAAAATCAATATAAATATTCCCATATTTAAAATCAAAACGCTCAAATTCTTCTGTATCCAACTCTTTTAAATCGATGCCTAATTCCTGTTTAATAATAAATTTCCCTACAAATTCACCGAGTCTTCCTTTATAGATATTCTGATATAAAACTGGAGAAAGCATATAATCCTCTTCTTTAAAACAAGTGGCATATCCATGTTTTTCAAACTCTTCTTTTAAGCCTGGGTAATTTAACATTTTGGACAATCGACAATTTTGTTCGCTGACTTCACGTACATAATCAATCTTCCACCGTTGCCTCTTATCACCATTATGAATACGTGATTCCACCTCATCCTTAGATGAATTGAAATAGATATCTGTATATTCAAAATTCCGTACATCTACAAAATAGTATTTGTTTAAAGGACCCTGTGACTGGATATAATAATCCTTTACAATTCTATTATCTAAATGTGCGATCGTAGGGTATTTTAAACAAACTTCTCCCAGTTCTTTATAAAAAACTATTTTTTCAGGAGACCATTCTCCTGACATCAGACCATAAATATAGAATTTACCGGCACTCGAAATTCGACTAGCCTTGTTCTCTGCATAATCATATGTTGGAATGCTTTGTTGCCTTTCTTTAGCATATTTTGCCAACTGCATCGTTTCAGGTGACAAAATTTCGCTTTCTAATACTGTGGTATCAAAACTATGCACAATATCTTTTGTCACTAAAATATGAATCATTTTATTTTTATTGAACGATCTTGATAGACGGCCAATTGCTTGTATAATCTGTTTCGTCTTAAACAGCCTGACACTTCTGCATTTTTGAATTTCATAAACATACTCTTTTTCTTTAGGATTTTTAATTTTTTTGTATGCCGCCAAAATTCCATCATTCAACGTATCATGTGTGATTTCATTATTCTCATATAGATTTTCCAATTCAATCAAGCAATGAAGCAGAGCAGTTTCATTAAAGTCAGATTCTGTATCCAACAGGTTTGTCACTACATTGGTGATATCACCTAAGTAGATTCCATCAAAATCCTTTTTATAGTTTCTTCCATCTTCCTTGTTTGAAAAATCCGTTAGGTTGATCATCTCTGAGTGTTCAGGCAGCCTATAAGCCATATTCTGTCCTGCTCCAATCGTGGCATAGGCCGAGATTACAAATATCTTTTCTCCATTGGATAAACGATCTAATATATCCTTCTTGTCTGCATCAAAGCTTATACCACTTTTTAATACTTCAATATGTACATTATTTTTATCAAAACTGTTTTCTTCATTAACCACATCGAACAATTTTTTTAAAACATCCAAATCAAAATCACCATTTTCTTTTGGCAAAGCATTGTTCAAACATAGAAAGGATTGGATATCCTCATGTAAGATGAAATATCTATAAACCTGTACCATGCTCAAATATCTTTTAACTGCATGCGCCTTATCAATACCTCTACAAAAAAAAATACGTTCTACCTTTTTTTGAATTTTAGAATCTTCAAACAGAAACTTAATCATATCCTTTATATTCGCAGTCAGACAATCAAGAGTTTCTTCAATATGGACCTGAATTTCTTCAGACTCATACTTTTGATTCAAAGCAAAATATGTATCCTTAATTCTTTTATGATCCTCTTTTTCAATTCTGTGAAAACAATCTCCAAGATTCTCTTTCAAATATCTAAGTGAATAATTAGATAACACCGAATCTATATTACATGTAGCACTTAGACCAATCACAATAGCTTTTTTAGCTAACAAAGCCAATATATACTCAGCACTCTTAGATACATGAATAAAATTAAAAATTGTATTAAAGCTGTCATATTTTCGATTTGTAAATTCAAAGGAACGTATGCCTCGATCATAATAGCCATTTTTCAATTTAAATCGATTTTGTTCCTTATTCACATCCTTTGGCGGTCGAATATGTATTTCATTATCAAAATACAATATATCTGCATCCGTTAATCGAAATGCTTTATACACAGAATACAAAGCCTCTTCATCATTGATTTTATCCTTGTCACCTTTTGCGTTTTTATTTTGAATAATTTTATAAATCGATGCAAGCTTATTAAAATATCGTTTAGCGGAAGTTAAAAAATTATTCATATCGCGAATCACTTTAAAAAGACTAAATACTTCGCTTGTAGTGGGTGAAACATCATTTCGATTCTTTTTTATTTCGATTGTCATTTGATTTTTATTCGAATCAAAATACACATATGCATTTTTCTTAGAATTGTCTTCAAAGCTTGCATGAAATGTTGCATCGCTCATCAGAAAGTTTCGATCTTGTATCTCTTCACAATAGTATGGCAGCTCATCATGATAATTCTTTTGAATTTCAATCGATTCCTTCCTTATCCCCTTAAATTCCTCGTTTTGATTTGAAACTAGATTTTTTAATAAAGAAGGCATATTGTTATCCCAGTTAACAAATTGATAAGTGATTCGATGAATCATAGGAATTAATTCGACTGTTGATTTTAAGCTGTTTTCTATAATAATGTTGTTAATTTCACTTTTGGTCGCATCCACCTCATCAATAAAAAGAACACTGTTATCTATAATCTCAGATTCCGAAAATCTGTATTTTTTCGTATAGATAGGATCAATTAAAGTAAAGAAGCGTTTTACGGACATACAAATTACTTTATATTCTTCAACAAACATGGCAGGATATAAGGTATTCAGCCATTTATACTTTGACTTCATGACTGCTTTTCTTTCTTCCAAATTCAACTCTGCAAATCCAGTACTCTTTAAGCTGCTCCATATTTCTTTTCGAAATGTTGAATCTGCATTGGACAGTTCCTCCTTAGCCTGATTAAAATACTTTAATACACCAGAAATTGGAGCTTTTCCATTATCTAATTCGCGCTGGATGTTCTTAGCCTGATACTCATAATTTTTTAAACAATTTACCAATCCTTTATAAGATTCAATTTTTTTATAGGCTTCAGGAATTATTGTTTCATCAAAGTTATGCACAATATTATCTACAGTACTTTCTACACGAATTACCTGACTTTTAAAATCTTCCCCAAATGCTTTTTCTAAATCTTCCATGGGTAAGTTATTTAAATTGTTTGTGATAAAAATAAAATGCTGATCAAAATATTTATAATGATTCTTCATCAACTGCACGGCACTATATGACTTTGCCGAACCCGTAGGCGTGTTCACAAAATAAAGCCCGTTCTCTTTGCGTTCAATAATATTCTCTAATAATTGTTTCATTCTGTTCCACTCTCTCTTTATTTCATTGTAGAATATTTACATTTCTAAAGATACGAGTATTATTTCATTTTAATAGCCTACATTTTAAATCACTATATATTGTATTTAAAGCATTTTATAACTAATATTGACTTATATACGCCTACATTTTAACGGCTAAAAGGAGAATAAAGAAAATGGAAAATCCAGACGTTACATTTTATTTAAATTCAATTGCACACGACAGACTAAAAAAAGACCAAATATTATTTCACATTGGGAAAAACGAGTCTACTCTTATCAAACGAATCATTGTTAATTACTATCCGAAATACAATAAGGAAATGAGTAAATTAAACAACAAGATCAAAGAGTCTATTGCAAGTCAAATAGATTCACAAATTATAAGTGAAGAAGCATATGTAAATATTGCGTGGAAGATCACAAAGTACCTATGTGAAAGTACAATTGATAAATCAGTATCCAAAAACAAAAAGAACCTGAAGGTTAAGCTTCATTTCAGAATAAACAAAAAGGAAAATGACTTGGACCAAATACTAATGCTTTGTCCATCAGACGCATCTAAATCCGAATTCATCGCAAATATTATATATTCCTATTTGAATAAGCCTCAGTACGAAAGAGAACGAATTGTTTTCAAAGAAGAATTGGATAGATTAGAACAAGCCATCAGCGAAAATCAGCAGGTACGAATCGTATATAGTTCCAGTAAAAGTGGTAAATCTCAATTCCAAATCATACATCCTTATAAAATCTGTGTTTCAAAAGAAGAGTTGTTTAATTATGTGTTATTTCAAAAAACAAAGAATGAAAATACAATCGCTAGCACTATGCATCTATATAACATCATCACTGTATATCCTGTTCCATATGAATGTACATTTAACAAAGAGATTCTCAATTATTTTAAGCGAATGGAAAAGAACGGTGTACAATACAGCATTAATGAAGATACTATATTTAAAATAAGACTGACAGAACAAGGAAAACAATTATACCACTACAATTATCTTGAAAAACCGATTGCATTAGATTATAGTGATTCTGCTCAAGGAATCTATTGTTTTGATTGTTCCAGACTGCAATTTAGAAATTATTTCAGCCGTTTTTACAGCAATGTAGAAATATTAGAACCAAAAAATTTTAGAGAAGAAATTTTAAACGAAGTTCATGTAGTGGAAAAACTATATTTATAATAATTGATAGAACATCTCTTTTCCCTTCTTTTTTATCGGCTTTGCATGTCCTCTTGTCAACATATCGATTGTTGACTGTATCTCTGCCTTAGATAAATTTAGATTTTTCCTAAGAATATATCTCAGTTTAGACAAACCAACAACACATTCACCATCATTAAATTCAATGATATTTTTTACTATTGCATCATCTGATTCTTTAATTTTCTCTACATACAAAATATATTCCTGCTGTCGCTTAATTACATCTTTACTTCCTAAAGATTGATGTTAGCATATAAATAGGACTAGGCAAAAAGAGAAAATTTACACCAGTGGTA
>OLRP01001221.1_pt1 | contig 21221 bp, 19 predicted proteins | sample 1672401 | NCBI WGS metagenome assembly OLRP01 (sample SAMEA3136682, study PRJEB25190) | human gut metagenome | reverse complement strand
TTGAATTTAATATTTTATACACTTTGGCTGGAGACATCTTCCACTTATCCGCAAGGCTATACAGCATGAATATTGAAAAACTCAATTCTTTTTTCTCACACATAATCACTACCAACCTTTCTGTCATATTTATATTTAGATTATAACAAGTATTTTATGTTCATACACTATATTTTTCAATTATTATCAAAAAAGTAGGCAATGAAAAGCACAAACCCTCTTCATCCAACTGATTTTTTCGTATACTATCCGCTTCGCTTCATCTCGCTATACGTGCGTCGCACGATGCATATAAAAAGAAATCCCCGATCACAAGTAAACTTGTGTCGAGGATTTCTTTTTATATACTCCGTGCTTGTGCTAGACGATTACATTCCAGCCTGTGCTGCAACTTCTGCTGCGAAGTCGTCAACTTTCTTTTCGATTCCTTCACCAGTCTCGAAACGAACGAATTTTGTAACTTTAACGTTTGCACCGTTCTCTTTTGCTACCTTATCAACGTATTTTCCTACTGTAAGGTCGCTGTCCTGAACGTATACCTGATCAAGCAGACAGATCTCTTTGAGCTCTTTGTTCAGACGTCCGATGATCATCTTCTCGATGATGTTTTCCGGTTTCTCCGGGTTCTCTTTCTTAGCCTGAGCAAGAAGGATTTCTTTCTCGTGATCAAGGTAATCCTGAGATACTTCCTCACGGGATACATACTTCGGAGACATAGCTGCTACCTGCATAGCTACGTTCTTCAGTGCTGCTTTGATCTCGTCATTAACAACATCTGTGTCAGCAACAACAAGAACACCGATACGTCCGCCACCGTGGATGTAAGGAACAACCACACCGTTGTCTGCTGCAACTTTCTCGAATCTTCTGATGTTCAGGTTCTCTCCGATAACTGCGATCTTCTCTACGAGAGCATCTTTTACAGTCTTTGTTGTATCAGCTTCCCAAGCCTCTGCCATAAATGCATCAAGATCAGCTGCTTCTGAATCTACTACCTGGTTAGCAACTGCTTCTACGAATCCCTGGAACTCGTCGTTCTTTGCAACGAAGTCTGTCTCAGAGTTTACTTCTACGATTGCAGCAACTTTGTCATCTTTAACAACTGTCTTAACGATACCTTCTGCAGCGATTCTTCCAGCTTTTTTCTCAGCTTTAGCCTGTCCGTTCTTTCTAAGGAACTCTACAGCTGCGTCCATATCTCCGTTTGTCTCAGAAAGCGCTTTTTTACAGTCCATCATTCCAGCGCCTGTCATTTCTCTTAACTCTTTTACCATTCCTGCTGTGATTGCCATGATAATTTTCCTCCATTATTCATAATGTGTATGTCACTGTAAGCAGTAACATATGCTTTTCTCTATAGAACTATTTCTATAAAGTAAAATGCTTCAACCTGATAATCAGGCTGAAGCATTTTCTTTCATATCAAGAACTGATATTACTCTTCTACAGCCTCTTCAGCTTCAGCTGCTTCTGCAGCCTCCTCGTAATACTCATCCTCAGCTGCACCCTGGTTTGCTTCGATAACAGCGTCTGCCATCTTAGAAACGATCAGTTTTACAGCTCTGATTGCATCATCATTACCTGGGATTACGTAATCCAGTTCTTCTGGATCACAGTTTGTATCACAGATACCGATCAGCGGAATTCCGAGTGTGTGTGCTTCCTGTACACAGATTCTTTCTTTCTTAGGATCTACGATGAAGATAGCGTCTGGCAGTTTCTTCATGTCTTTGATTCCGCCAAGGTTCTTCTCAAGCTTTGTCCACTCTTTTTTGATTTCGATAACTTCTTTCTTCGGAAGTACTTCGAATGTTCCATCTTCTGCCATTCTCTCGATGTCTTTCAGACGTTTGATACGGCTCTGGATTGTCTTGAAGTTTGTAAGCATTCCTCCAAGCCATCTCTCGTTTACATAATACATTCCGCAACGCTCAGCCTCAGCTTTGATTGCATCCTGTGCCTGTTTCTTTGTTCCTACGAAAAGAACTGTACCGCCTTCTGCAGCGATGTCAGAAACAGCCTTATATGCATCGTCAACCATTCCTACAGATTTCTGCAGGTCGATGATGTAGATACCATTTCTCTCTGTGTAGATGTATGGAGCCATCTTAGGGTTCCATCTTCTTGTCTGATGTCCAAAATGAACACCTGCTTCCAATAACTGCTTCATTGAAATAACGCTCATGTTATTCTCCTCCATTTGGTTTTTTTCTTCCGTATGTTTTACTCTCCTTCGCAACCGGACGAAACTCCTGTCTCGACTTAGGCACCTTGGAAGGAATCCACATACGTGTTTTTTAGCAACGTTCGTAGTATAGCATAAAACAAGGGACGTTGCAAGAACTTTTTCCCACAACACCCCCATTTTTCAACATTTTTTGTTATTGTTCGTACTATGTGCGACCAACAGCCATTTTTATCTTCCTACGCAACAAAATGTGAATTTCCTATTCCTATACCAGCTGAAACGCTTTCAGCACATACAGCCATCCTGTCAACGTGAATGCACTGAACAATGTTGTCAGCATCACTACACTTGATGATAAAACTCCTTCATGTCCCATATTCTTTGCCATAACAAAACTGCTTACTGTTGTTGCGGATCCAAGCATTACAAGGATTGCAATCAGTTCTTCCTGACGGAATCCCAGTTTCACAGCAATCGGAAGAAAAATTGCCACAAATACGATCAACTTCATAATTGTTGCTGTCACAGCCGGTTTGATCTTTCCAAGTGCTTTCCTAAAATCAAAGGTAGCTCCCATTGCCATCAGCCCCATTGGTGTGGACATTCCTCCAATACTTGTCACCGTTTTATTAAGAATTACCGGCATTGGGATCTTGCAGGCTGACCAGATCAGACCAGCCACGATTCCAATGATGATTGGATTGGTTACGATTCCCTTTAACGTTTTTATCCATACAGCTTTATCAATTGCCTTTCGTTCCGGATGGAAAAAGGATAACACGATAACTGCCATCACATTATAAAGTGGTACACTTCCAATGATCATAAGTGGCGCCATCCCTGCATTTCCATAAATATTCTGGATAAATGCAATTCCAAGAAGTGCTGCGCTGCTCCGGTAAGAAGCCTGTATAAATTCCCCCTGGATTGAACGGTCTTTCCAAATGCAAGATACCAGTGCAGCAATTGTAATACAGATAAATGTTACTACAAAGCAGAAAATCACAAATTTGATATTCCACACTTCTTTAAAATCAACCTTTGCCAGGTCACCAAACAACAATACCGGCAATGGAATCAGAAAGACAAATTTATTCATCTTTGCTGCAAACTCTTCATCCATCCAGCCAAGCTTTCTGAACAGCATTCCCAGTACCATCATCAAAAAGATCGGTACGGTTGCATTCAGACTAAAAACTAAATTTTCCATTCTTCTCACCAGTCCCCTACTCTGTACGAAGCGCTGTCACAGGATCACTCTTTGCTGCTTTCTTTGATGGGATCAGTCCACCAAGTAATGTAAGGACAACACTTAATAAAATCAGTATGATTGCCGGAACAATCGGCAGAACTGCATTTACCTTCGCATTATCCGCCACATTGTGAATAATTGCATTTCCCGGAATCAGAAGTAATAAAGTCAGTCCGATTCCGATCAGTCCTGCACAAAGTCCGATAATAAATGTCTCTGCATTAAATACCTGTGATACATTTCGCTTTGACGCACCGATTGCTCTTAATATTCCAATTTCCTTCTTCCGCTCAAGCACACTGATGTAGGTAATAACACCAATCATAATGGAAGATACCACAAGAGAAATTGCTACAAATGCAATCAGCACATAGCTTATCGTATCTACGATTGTTGTGACAGAGGACATTAAAGTTCCAACTACATCGGTATAAGTAATGACCTGCTCATCCTTCCCTTCTGCCTCCATCCTGCTATTATAATCATCCAGAATCTTTACTACTTGTTCCTTTCCTTCAAAATCCTTTGGATAAATGTTAATAGCAGACGGGACTGCAAAATCTACATATCCCAGTTTCTGCAGATTACTATCATAAGAAGCCAAGCCTTTCCCACTCATCGACATCATAAGCTCCACCAGATCGTCTTCCGTCATATTCATCTGAAATGCGTCTGCAAATGCTGTCGGATCAATCTGCATTGCATTTCCGAGGCTGTTCTGAAGCTGCGTTCCTACGTTGGTCATCATCTGTTTCATTGCAGATTCAAGCCCTGTTGTCATCTGACTGATAATCTGTGTCATTGCAGTGGACACCTGTGTCTCAAGTGCCTGACCTATCGCATTTCCCATAGTCCCCATTGCCTGATTCATATAATTTCCGATGATTTTTGACACCTGGCTTTCCAGCTGATCCATATCGATCATTGCTGACAGACCTTCCTGAAACTGCTTCTTTCCATCATCTGTTTGCAGATAAGCCATGAAATGTTCTCCCATCTTAGACGGATCCGGAAGACTATTCTCTGAAGCATATGCCAAATAACCTTTCACAAGATCATCTGATAGTTTCTCAAGCTGTTCCGGTGTTATCTCAATCTCCGGATCTTCCGGCATAACTTCTGACATCCAATCTGAAATTATTTTCTTCGCTTCATCCGTCTGAAGATATTCCATCAAATATTCATCGAATTGATCCGGATCTGTATATCCTTTTTCCGTAATATACTGTTCGTATCCGGCCATAATATTTTTGATCAATTCCTGTATTTTCTCGGTTGTAATCGTCACAGTTCCGCTTGATTTCATGATATCTTTTATATTATCGGAAATAATCTTTTTTGCTGCATCTGTCTTAAGAAATGCTGTAAAATCCTCTCCAAGACCTGAATAATCTGCCTCTGGATGTGTCTTTGCATACTCCTGATATCCCGTCAGCAGTCCACAAGCCATCTGTTTCATACCATCCGGTGATACCTTCAGATCCAGATTCGAAACGATCTCTCCCAGATTCATCTGCGGCATTCCGGAAAGATCTAAGTTCAGAGAATCTGGATTCACAAGTCCCGACAGATCCAGTGTATTACTTCCTGTCTGAAATGCTCTTGACAGATCCATAGACTCACTGAGATTTAACGAATTCCCGAAATCCAGAGAATTTCCTAAATTGTTCATCGCACTTGCGTCAAATCCAAATGCTTTCTGCAGTGCTGCTTCGTCAACCGTAACTAAAGAATCCATGGAGAATCCATTTTCACTATCTTTCTCTCCGAATTTTTTATTTGTAAATACGTTAACATCCGGATTTGCCAGCTGCTGTTTCACAATCTCACTTTTTGCTGCCTGTTCTGCCACATGTTTCGTCAATGATGTTGAATATGCAATTCCCGGACTCAGAGAGGAGGCTTTCGCATCTTCAGCGGGTTTCACAATACCAACCACGGTAAGATCTTCCCCATTCGCTACAAGTGATTTCATATAATCTTCATTATCCGTCTTATCTTTCCAGACCTGATACTGACTGTCATACTCATAATAATCAGAACTGTTCACAAGCTTGAACTTTGTTCCGATAATATCATCATAAGAATAAGTTCCCAGATCATCCGGTGTAGTAACATTTTCCTCTTTCATAAAGGACTGGATCATCTCATCAAGCTCCAACGGATCACGAAGTCCCAATGTATAAAGCATAAAATCACTCATTCCACCATTCGAAGTCAGAACCACAACACATTCATTATATTTCTCTGGCCAATGACCCTTTTCCACTTCATACTGATTTTCATAAAGTTTACTGCTCTCCGGCATCTCATAAAAAACATCCGTACTCATCATAGATGACATCATACTGTTCGTACTTATAGAAGAACCCAATCCCATAGCTGAAAAGGATTGATCTGGATTCACCTGACGGATACTGTCTTTATTTTCTTTATAAATCTGCGGAGAAACGCTATACTTAGATTCTATAGCATTCGTATATTGTTCCACTCCACTCTTGCCAGTATCAAGATACTTCTTCAAAGCACCAAGGTCATTTGAATCCATTGTGGAAAACATATTCGTCACCATCTGAATTACTTTAACCTGATCCTTTGACTTTTTCTTTGTATCTGACTTCTCTTTGTCTGTTTTTTTATCATCCGCAGAAGCACTGTCCATCCCGACCATCATGGATGTCAGATCAAAGCCTGTACTTTGTATCTGTAGAGGATATTCTGAAAGTGTCTCTTCCTCTACGTTCTGAATATATTGATTCACACCTGTAGATAGAGACAGAATTAATGCAATTCCGATAATTCCGATTGAGCCTGCAAATGAAGTCAGAAGCGTTCGTGCCTTCTTTGTCTTCAGATTGTTAAAGCTCAAAGCTAATGCTGTCAGAAATGACATCGAGGATTTCCCCATATTCCTGTGTTCTGCCACTCCCATCACCGTTTCATCTACTTCAAACGGATCTGTATCTGAACGGATCACACCATCTTTTAATGTAACAATTCTTGTCGCATACTGCTCTGCAAGCTCTGGATTATGTGTAACCATAACAACCAGACGGTCTTTCGCTACTTCCTGAAGAAGATCCATGACCTGCACACTTGTATCACTGTCCAGTGCACCTGTCGGTTCATCTGCAAGCAGGATATCCGGATCATTCACTAATGCCCGGGCAATCGCAACACGCTGCATCTGTCCCCCGGACATCTGACTTGGTCGCTTATGAAGCTGCGCACCCAGACCAACCTTTTCAAGTGCTTCTGTCGCACGTCTCCTTCTCTCAGACTTGCCAATCCCTGAAATCGTAAGTGCCAGTTCAACATTTGCCAGAACAGTCTGATGCGGAATCAGATTATAACTCTGGAAAACAAATCCAATCGTATGATTACGATAAGAATCCCAGTCTCTGTCCTTATATTTCTTCGTTGATATTCCATTGATGATCAGATCTCCGCTGTCATACCGATCCAAACCACCAATGATATTCAGAAGCGTTGTCTTTCCCGAACCACTCGGTCCCAGAATAGCAACAAATTCATTATCTCTGAGATTCAGACTGACATCATCCAATGCTTTCTGTATCAGATTACCTGTTCGATATTCCTTGCAAATATGTTGTATCTGAAGCATGCCTTCTCTCCTTTTCCAATCACTATACAGTCATTATTTTACTATTCTACACCCTGTTTGGATGAATTGTCATTCACTTTATAAGGTTTTTCTTGATTTCTATACATTTTTCCATTAATGTGGTTAGATGGTATGTAATACACGAAAGCATTGAAGGAATTTATCACGAAAACATATAAAAGACCTGTTGTTTCCGTTGATACAGGCCTTGCTGAAGGAGTATACGCTGCAAGTGGTGCAACTATAAAAACTGCCAGCAGATAAATTTCTACTGGCAGGAAAAATTTATATTTTTTCAATTGTCTACTTGACGGGGAGCAGTTCCCATTCCAATCTCCTTAACATAATCCTTTAATTGCTTCTATTGTTCGGGTATATTCTCGTTCTACTTCTTCAAACATCTCTGTAGTGTTTTCTTTGATTTCTTTGTCTCGAAGCTCTTCTGTTAATGCTGAGCTGACCTCGAATAACTTTGTAAATCCAAGATTCATGCACACGCCTTTCAATGTATGTGCACCTCGGAATGCGAGTTCTGCATCCTGATTTTCAAGTCCTTCTTTTAATCCCTGGAAACTTGTATCATCCAAAAACTTCAATACAAATTTACGGACCAGTGTTTCACTTCCAAGTCTTCTCATCACATCATCATAGTCACTATCTATTGCTTCATAGCATTCTTCTAAATTCATTTTTGTTTACTCCTTAATTTTCTTTTATTTCAATAGTCCCATTAATTCTTCAAAACAGACACCATCCGTCAACGGGATTTCCATTTCAATTGACTTTTGTATGCACTTCTTTATAAATGCGGATGCCTTTCGGACAGATTTTGTAAACTCCACTCCATTAACTGCATCTGCTGCAATGATTGCAGAGAAAATATCTCCCGTACCACATCTGGAATGTCCTACTTTATGTGTACGGATCATCTCGTATCCTTTGCCTTTTTCATAGCACAAGTTGGATACATACGTTTTCTGTGGAATTCCTGTAATCACAACTTTTTCTGGTCCGGTCTGCACAATCTGTTCTGCCATCTTTGCCAGCTCTCTCGTTGTCCACCGTTCCTTATACGGTGTTCCTGTCAGGATACATGCCTCTGTCACATTTGGAACAACTACATCCGCATAGCGGACTAATTGAATCATCTGTCTGCACATTTCTTCCGTATAAGTCGAATATGCCTCCCCATTGTCCCCCATCACCGGATCGATCACAGCCACTGTATTCTCGTCTCTAAAATACTGGATAAACTCACTGACAATCCGAATCTGTTCTGCTGATCCCAAAAAACCAGTACAAATTCCTTCGAACTTCAAATCCAGTTTCTTCCATTGTTCAATATATGCTTCCATATTTGATGTATAATCTGTAAAATAATGATCTTCATATGCGGTATGATTTGAAAAAATCGAGGTAGGCACTGCACAACACTGCACTTTCAGCATTGAAATAATCGGCATCTGTACCGCAATTGAGCATCTGCCAAATCCTGTAAAGTCATTGATCAGCGCGATTTTTTTCTGTTGATTATGATTCTGCATCATTCTATTCCCTCGTTTCTTCTATAATAAATAGACATACTAATTTAATTACAATATGTCATAGATGTCAATATTTCTTTTTTACTATTCTCTTTCACCTTCTGTGTAACTGCCTTTTCTACTATAATAATTTCTTATTAAATAATATCTGATTTGTTTATGATACCTCAAAAACATTCTGTTTTTTTCACTTTTCACTCAACGTATTCCACAATCACTCTCTTTATTTTTCCGTTGTTTTTATACAAAAAACACAATTTTCCACATTTTTCCTTCTTCAATGATTTTTTACACCTTTCTTTCCTCGTTTTCAGTCCGCTTGACAGTTTCCCCTAAAAAGTGTACGGTTACGTTGTAAATTCTAAGAAAATTCTATGAGGTGAAAAAATGCAGGAATTAAAACCAATCAAAGAAGGTAAAGTTCGTGAAATTTATGATAATGGAGACAGCTTAATCATGGTTGCTACAGACCGCATCAGCTGCTTTGACGTGATTCTCAACAATGAAGTTACAAAGAAAGGAACTGTCCTGACTCAGATGTCCAAATTCTGGTTTGATCTGACAGAAGACATTCTTCCTAACCACATGCTCTCTGTTGATGTAAAAGATATGCCGGAGTTCTTCCAGCAGGAGAAATATGATGGAAAATCTATGATGTGTAAGAAACTCGAAATGCTTCCGATCGAGTGTATCGTTCGTGGTTATATCACTGGAAGTGGCTGGGAAAGCTATAAAGAAAACGGAACTGTTTGTGGAATCACACTTCCGGAAGGATTAAAGGAATCTGACAAACTTCCTGAACCAATCTATACACCTTCCACAAAGGCTGAAATCGGAGATCACGATGAGAACATTTCATTCGAGCAGAGCGTTGATCACCTTGAAAAATATTACCCTGGAAGAGGACGTGAACTCGCTGAGAAACTTCGCGACAACACAATTGCTCTCTATAAGAAATGTGCCGAATATGCTCTGAGCAAAGGTATCATTATTGCAGATACAAAATTTGAGTTCGGACTTGATGAAAATGGAAATATGGTAATTGGAGATGAGATGCTCACTCCTGACAGTTCCCGTTTCTGGCCTGCTGACGGTTATGAAGCCGGACATGGACAGCCATCTTTTGACAAACAGTTTGCCCGTGACTGGCTGAAAGCAAATCCGGACAACGACTGGACACTTCCACAGGAAATTGTAGATAAGACGATTGAGAAATACCTTCAGGCATATAAGATGCTGACAGGAAAAGATCTGGATAAATAAGATTTCATAAAACAAACAGGGACGAAACGAACTGCTTAACAAGCTTTTCATTTCGTCCTTTTTTACTACATTTCTGTAAAAAGAAAACGAGGATCAACGCCTCGCTTTCTCTCTGGTTTTTAGTTTGTTGTTTTCACCCTACCTGTGTGATCTTTTGTGATTGCTTTGATTGCAAGCAGAACTCCAATCTGCAGAGCAATTCCGATCACGAGACAGATGACTGCATTCTGCAAGATACCTGCGATCACATATGTAATACAGGAAACTGCTGCTACAGTCATTGCATATGGAAGCTGCGTGGATACATGATTTACATGATTACACTGCGCTCCTGCGGATGCCATGATTGTTGTATCTGAAATAGGTGAACAATGATCTCCGCAAACTGCTCCGGCCATACAAGCTGAGATTGAGATGATCATCATTGTCTCGTTCGTACCCTGGAATACTGCAACTACGATTGGAATCAGAATTCCGAATGTTCCCCAGGAAGTACCTGTTGCAAATGCAAGGAAACATCCTACAAGGAAGATGATTGCTGGGAGAAGGTTCATCAATCCGCCTGCTGCCGAATTCATTACAGAAGCTACGAACGGAGCTGCTCCGAGACTGTCTGTCATTGCTTTCAGAGTCCATGCGAATGTAAGAATCAGGATAGCCGGAACCATTGCCTTAAATCCTTCCGGAATGCAAGCCATAGAATCCGAAAAACGAAGAACTTTTCTTACTGCATAAAAAACAATTGTAATTACCATTGCAAAGAAACTTCCAAGCATCAGTCCAACCGATGCATCACTTCCGGAGAAAGCCGCTACAAAGCCTGTTCCTGAGAAGAACCCACCAGAATAAATCATACCAATGACACAGCATACAATAAGTGACAGAATCGGGAATACAAGATCGATTACTTTTCCTTTATTGTAAATCGCATTTTCGGATGTATTTTCAAATGGTCTGTCTCCTGTTGTAAAAAGATCCCCTTCAATCGCATTTTTCTCATGCGCCTTCATCGGACCATAATCTTCTTTTGCAAAAACCAGTGTTACCATCATTATAATCGTAAGGATCGCATAGTAGTTATATGGGATTGCACGAATAAAAATTGAAAATCCATCCTCCCCTTTAACAAATCCTGTTACTGCTGCTGCCCAGGAAGAAATCGGTGCAATAATGCAGATTGGCGCTGCTGTAGCATCGATCAGATATGCAAGTTTCGCACGGGATACATTGTGGCTGTCTGTTACAGGACGCATAACGCTCCCAACTGTAAGGCAGTTAAAATAATCATCAATAAAAATCAGCACTCCAAGTGTGATTGTTGCAAGCTGTGCACCCGCTCTTGTCTTGATATGCTCTTTCGCCCAGCGTCCGAATGCTGCAGAACCACCGGCTTTATTCATCATACATACCATAACACCAAGAATTACCAGAAATACTAGAATACCCATATTGTAAGAATCTGTAAGTACTCCCACTACTCCATCCTGAAATACATGTAAAATTGTAGCTTCCGGTTTAAATCCTGACCAAAATACACCTCCGATTAAAATTCCAACGAATAAGGAGCTATAAACTTCCTTTGTAATAAGTGCCAGTACGATTGCAACGACCGGCGGCACCAGAGACCAGATTGTTGCATAGAGCTGAGGTACATACTCGGCAGATGTATCTGCGGCAAATACTGTTGTTGAACTACAACACAGAATGAGCAGAGACATCAGAAACACATACCCCATTTTTCTTTTGTTTCTCATTTTCTTTTTTCCTTTCCTGTAAACTTATGTTTGTTAAGTTTGTGTGTAAGCATAGTTGGTTTTGCCTGGGATTCTCTAAACGCAAAAAATGCCATAGGCACTCTCTGCTGGTGAGTCACCCATGGCATAATAATTCTAGCGTCATCGATAGCTCTCCACACCTGTGACAGTCCGGCGTATCTTCTACATCCGGCCCAGGAATCATATCTGGGAATATCATTCCTTCGGCGGCTTCTCCTTTCTCTCACTGACAGTCTTCCCAAGACTCTCGTCAGCGGGTACTCATATCACCGCGCCTCTATCAAACGTCACTATATTATCACATTCTATTTAAAAAAGCTAGACTTATTTTATAATAGTTTTCATTTCACAGCTTTTTCATATGTAAATGTCTGTAAAAATCTCTGAAGGCGATCTGTTTCAGGTTTTTCAAAAAGTTTCTTTGGATCTCCTTCTTCTACAATCTTTCCACCTTCCAGGAAAGTAACGCGATCCGCTACTGCTTTTGCAAACTGCATCTCATGTGTAACGATGACCATAGTTCTTCCTTCTTTCGCCAGATCTAGAACAACGTCAAGTACTTCTCTAACCATCTCTGGGTCCAATGCTGCCGTAATCTCATCTAAAAGTAATACTTCCGGATGCATGATCAGGGCACGTACGATTGCCACTCTTTGTTTCTGTCCACCAGAAAGCTGTCTCGGATAATCATCTTTTTTAGAGCGCAGCCCCACACGTTCCAGCAATTCAAGAGCTTCTTTTTCTACTTCTCTGCGATTTCTCTTTTTTACTTTTATTGGAGCAAGCGTCACATTCTGCAAAATAGTCAAATGTGGGAACAAATCATAACTCTGGAATACCATTCCGATTTTTTCTCGGTTTTTACTCAGATTTTTCTTATTTGGGTTTACAACCTGATCGTCCAGCAGAACTTCTCCTTCCTGGATTTCTTCTAATCCATTCAGGCAGCGAAGCAGCGTACTTTTTCCACATCCAGAAGGACCGATAATTACAACCACTTCTCCTTTTTTCACAGAAATATTTATGTTTTTCAACACTTTTGTATCTCCATAGCATTTACTTAGATTTTTGATGTGTAATATTTCATCCATATCAGTTCTCCCATCGTTTTTCAAGATATTTTGAAAGGCAGCTGATCGGCCAGCAAGCAATAAAATACAGGAGAAAAACCGTTGCAAATATTGCAAATGCTGCATTTGGAGCAGTCTTACGGTTTGCTTCTATAATCTGCTGTCCTACTTTGAGCACCTCCACGATTCCAATCATCATAACAAGACTTGTTGTCTTGATCATTCTAGTGATCAAGTTGATTGAAAGCGGAATCATCCGTCGAATAATCTGTGGAATGATCACATATTGATAAGTCTGTCTCTGGTCCAGCCCCAGCGCTTCGCTACTCTCATACTGAATCTTCGGAACGCTAAGCAGAGATCCTCTGACTAAATCTGCCATCTCTGCGGTTCCCCAGAATACAAATACAATGATTGATGCGGTTTCTGCGTCCATATTGATTCCCATTGCCTTGGTAGCTCCAAAATATACAATGAATAACAATACCAGCTGTGGCATGATACGCACGATCTCCAGATAAACTCTGGTAACTGCCTGAATGATCCTGTTTTTTGATGTCATGATCATTCCTAGTAAAATTCCGAATGCCATACTGAGAACAACTGATATCAGGCTGATTCGAAGTGCTACCCAGACTCCCTGCAAAAGCCGGATCATATTATTTCCTTTTAATAAAATCTCAAATCCCATCTTATCAATCTCCAAACATACGATATCTTGCTTTGTGCTCAACCAGGGTTCCAAGAACAGAAACCGGTAACAGCATAATGATATAAAATCCTACAAGCATAACCAGACACTCTGTTGTATTATAATATTGTCCGATCAGATCCTTTGCAGTAAACATCAGATCCATCAGGCTGATTGCTGAAAACACACTGGTTTCTTTTAATAAGAAGATGATATTTGCAACAATCGCCGGTACACTGATAGAAAATGCCTGTGGAAGAATCACCGACCGAAACATCTGCAAACGGTTCATCCCCAATGCCAGTGCTGATTCCATTTGCAGCACCGGCACTGCCTCAAGCCCGCTTCGAAAACTCTCTGCCATGTAGCTTCCACCTAAAAGCCCTAATCCCACAGCTCCGCATACTTCCGCGGATATAGACAATCCAACCTTTGGAAGTCCAAAATAGATAAAGAATAGCTGGACTAAAAGTGGTGTGTTTCGAAAGATTTCCACATACACTTTAACCGCCTGTGCTAAAACCGGAATTTTAAAATGCAAAATAAATGCTGCAACAATTCCTATCAACAGTGATAAAACAATTCCTATCCATCCTATTTTAACTGTCAGGAAAAATGCCTTGACATACATTGGCATATACTCAACTATTACATCAAAATCCATGTTATTTTGTTGCACCGCCTTCGATCACTAATGTATCTTCGTAATCTGCACCATAAGTATCAAGCAGTGTTGCCTCATAATCTGCATGGAAGAAGTTTTCTTCTCCAAGGCTCTCAATTTCAGCATTGATCCAGTCAAGTAATGTGCTGTTACCTTTTGTTACAGCCGGTGCAATACTCTGCTGATCTCCAAGAGATGAAATTCCGACTACATATCCCGGATTCTCTTTCGCATAAGCAATAACCTCTGTGTTATCGTTCGCCCATGCAACACCTGTTCCATTCTCAAATGCTGTCTTTGCTGCTGCATAAGTATCAAATTTCTGAAGTTTAATGTCCGGTTCATTCTGTTCCAAATAAGTCTCTGCTGTAGTTCCTGAAATTACAATTACCTGGTCATCTGCTCCAATCTGATCCAGACTTGTGATCACACGATCCTCATGAGATACTACACCGAGTGCTACATTCATATATGGAAGTGCAAAGTCTACTTTTTCAGCACGTTCGTCTGTAACAGTGAAATTAGCAAGAACGACATCCACCTTCCCTGTCTCTAAATACTCAACACGATTTGCCGCTTCTGTAGACACGTAATTGATCTTCACACCAAGATCTTTTCCAAGACGTTCTGCAAAATACACATCATAACCCTGATAATCCCCATTATCATCTACATAACCAAATGGATTTTTATCAGAGAAAACTCCAATATTAATCTCACCACTTTCTTTGATTTCATCTAATGTTCGATAAGCCTGATTTCCTTTATCGGATGTCTTTTCGGCTCCGCATCCTGTTAAAGCAACTACTCCTAATGATGTAGCTAAAACTCCTGTTACTAACTTTTTGAATAAATTCTTTTTCATCTTCTCGATTCTCCTTTCAGTTCATGAATTGGATTATATTCCTATAAACCTACTATGTAAATAGGTATTATATTTTTTTAGAAAAAAAGACTCTTTTCAGAATATTACCGAAAAAGAGCCTTTATTCCCATTATATTTCTACATTTTTATTAAACTTCTATTAATTTATGGTAGGACAAATAGTTTTTTGTAAATGTCAACACCGGCAATCAATAAAAGTGTTCTTCATCTCATAACAACTTGTAATTGTCTTATGCTGATCCCAGAAAAACATATCTGCCCCTCCTTTTAACGTTCTATTTAGAACGACTATATAAGGTTGAATCCTTTTTGTCAAGCCTGACCGATAACAGACAAAACAATCCAAAAAAAGATTGCAAAAGTGATAGCTGTCAATAATTTTACATCAACAGCTATCACTTTCATTTCTTTTTTATATCTACTATTTTCTAAGATTTTAGTTGTTAGAATAGAAGGAACCCATATAACGGATATATTCATCATCTGTTTTATTCGCTTGCCAATTATGAACATTGGCTTTGTTGTGCTCACCTGCAATAACAGAAAGAGATTTTCCAAGATTGTCAAACGCTTCCTCTACACAAGCTTCCGGTGTCATAGCTGCTTTCATAACAGCTTCTCCTGCCGGTCCTCCCGGAAGATTGCTTAACAGACTTGGAGTGATTGTTGTTCCCAATGTAATAACTTCGACGTCTACATTGGTGCTCTCACACTCTGCTGCCACAGCCTCTGTCAGTTTCTTAATATAAGACTTGCCTGCTCCATACTGTGCGTTATATGGTGAACTGCTGATTGCTGTCAAAGAAGATACATTGATTACAGCTCCACGATCCTGCTTTGCAAAGATTCCCATATAATGATAGAAACATTTCAAGAATGTCATAACATTAACATTAATCATCTGCTCATGCTTCTCCCATGGAGTGTCCTGCAGTTTTCCAAATGTATGGAAACAAGCAACATAGCTCATAAATCCCATGTCAAGATCTTTTGTCGCCTCAAAAATCTTGTCTGTGCAGTCAGACTGCGCAAAATCAGCACGGATAACCATATGATCTACACCATATGTTTCACTGATGTTCTTTCCAAGTTCCTGAAGTTTCTCTTCTCTTCGACCTACCAAAACAACACTCATTCCCTCGGATGCTATCTTCTCTGCAAATGCCTTTCCAACACCTTCTGTTGCTCCAAGAATAATACCCCATTCACCATACTTTTCTCTTAAAGTCATTACTTTTTCCTCCTAATTTGCCGATTTAAAAACCGAAATATAATATAACATATATTATTAAAAATAACAATCAGAAATAGTATTTTTCAACATTATTCGTTATTATTACTAGAAAAGATGTCAGCCACCTCACTAATAATAATAAACGCTGTTGGATCAATGTCATGAACAATATCTTTCATTCGAATCACCTGATATCTGTTCACCACAAAGTACAACATTGCTTTATCGCGATTGGAGTATCCGCCTTTGGCGCTGACACGCGTAATACCGCTTCCAAATGTTTCTGTCAATGCTTTGCAAATCTCATGCGGCCACTCTGTCACGATTACCGCACATTTTGCCCTGTCAATACCTTCCACTATAAAGTCAACTGTCTTCAATGCAGCAGAATAAGCAACGATAGAATACAATGGAAGTACCCAGCTCTCAAGCACACAGCCACAAATGACATATAAAATAATATTATATACCATAACAAATGTTCCTACCGTAACACCTGCACGTTTTGCAAAAATAACTGCCATTACTTCGATACCGTCCATCGCACCGCCATAGCGAATCGCAAGACCACTTCCAATTCCGGAGATCACACCTCCAAACAGCGCACATAGCAGTAAATCTGTTCCCGCAAGTGGCGAAGCAATACTGACATCAATTGGAAATATATTTGTTATCAGCCATGCAAACAAAGAATAGATTCCAACTGTGTAGATTGCATAAAATGTAAAAAGTCCACCCTGCTTCTTTAATCCAACAAGAAATAATGGAATATTCAGAATCAGCAAGAATAATGACAATGATAAGCACGAGGGTGTTATCTGTTCGAGTAACATAGATGTTCCTGAGATACCACTGTCATACAATTTTACCGGTGTCATAAAAAGTGTAATGCCAAAAGCGTTTATCATTCCGGCAACCGTAAGCATCAAAAGATTTACAATTCGAGGTTTCTGGGTCTGTCTCATTTTAAGCGCTCCTTTTTCGTTATAATTTTGTCAATCAGTTTCGATTTCTAAATCATACCATATTAGTAGACATATTTCCAGCCCATATAGGTAACATGCATTTGTTCCAGTTTCTGCAATGCCTTCATATACGCCATCAGTCTTTTATACTGATCATCTCCAAGACTATGAATCTGCTTCAATATCTTAATATTTGACCTGGTAACTTCATAATCCATATCTGCATCTTTATATTCCGGATCAATTCCTTTACCCGTCAAAAGCTGTTCCGGTGTAATATCCAATACGTCACATATGGATAACAGATAATTTGCTTTTGGATTCGTCTTTTTCTTTTTCAGTCACTGATGTTGCTTGTTGCAATCCCGGTTCTTCTCGACAGTTCCAGCTGGGTCATGTTCTTCTGCTCCATTATGTAAAAGCTTCTTAAAATTTATTACAATCATCGCCCCGTCTCCTTGCAAGATCTATATGAGGAAACCACGAGAAAGCATAGGATTCGTCCTCCTGAAGGTATGAGTGCCCATGATATCAAACTCATGAGTGACAATGACCTTTTGGATATGGACTATTTTCTTCATGAATTTGATGATGATGACGATTTTAGTGAAGAAGGATTTTATCTTTTCTAACAATCGTCTATTTCCTATGCCTCCTTTTTATGAGGCATTTTTTTACTTCTGCTTTAAACACGAACTTTCCTAATATATGAAAAAAGCACCAACCATTTCTGATTGATACTTTCAAATTATTTTGTTTTTGTAAATCTGTTTAATTGCGTATTCACATCTCGTCCACCGTACATAACACGGATAATCGTAACCACTTGTGTATCATCATCCGGAATATAGAACAAGATAATTGTCTACTGGTGCTACGCGTAACCCTCGACTTTTCCATGGTTCCAATTCATATTGTCGATATCTCTTCGGCATATGATCAAGATCCATAATACATGCTTCAAGCCTATCAAGCTGACCACTTGCATTTTCTGGTGCCTGCAGTTCAAAAGCAATGTATTCGAAGATTCCACGAAGGTCTATCTCGGCCTGATCTGAAATCACGATATCATAAATCATAAATTGTAATCCTTGCGGATATCAGCAAAAACAGATTTTGCTGATCTAGTATGACCAGCCTGCATATCTGCATATCCTTTCTCTAGTTCTGCATTCATCTGTGCTTCTGATAATGCACTAACGTCTACAGGACGAGCGGATGGCATTTTCACTTCGAAAGGAAGTCCTCCTTGAAGAATAATTTGTTTGTAAAACATATTTATTGCATTGGATGCAGGAATTCCTAATGCTGCTAAGATTCCTTCTGCCTGTTCTTTTACATCAGGCTCAATGCGCACGTATAAATTTGCTGATTTTGTTGCCATAGTAAATACTCCTTTCGAATTTTTTCTAACTATATTATATTTATTCGTCCGGACAAAAGCAATACAAAATCAACATTTTACAAATTGTTCATACTCCGGTTAAACCCAAAAGTAGATATATTTCCATATAATAAAACCGAGCTTTCCGCAAGGCTTCTTTGATGATACCAACCTTACAAAAAGCCCAGAAATACCAGACCACTAATTCCGATGATGATCTCACTGTTTTTTATCTGTTTTCTTCTCCAATTTTTTTATTGAATTCAGGCAATCTAAAAGCTGTTCACCGCTCATTGTCAGAATCCTATCTAAATGTTCTGCCCAGTGCTGTAGTTTTTTCCGTCGGCGGCAGTTATTCGAAATTTTCGAATAACTGAATCCTTCTGTAGTTCGCTATCCTCGAATATTTTCTTAATATGATAATTTATAGTGTTAGTGCCGACATCGTACAATGTGGCCATCATCTTCTGTGTCAGCCATATGTTTTCGTCCTCATAGCGCATCTCAATACTGTCCTGCTGATTGCCGACAGATGCAACATAGGTCAGGTATTCTGCTGCGCTGGAACGGATGGTTATTTCATCTTTTTTCTTTTTCAAATAGGATGCTTCCTTCTTCGATAAATCACTCTATAATAAACAATAAACGAATTGCTGTATACTCTCCTCGTCCATGACAACGCTTATAGTTCCCTCAGATGATACAAATATTACAAATGACTTCTATACCAATCAATTACCGCATCCCTGTCTGAATCAAAGAACTGTGTTGATACATAGATATCCGTTCCATTGAAATTGATGGCCTTTGCTCTATATCTCTTTTGGAGAGAATTACCCATATTATCTGTTCTACTATTTGCAATTGCTGGATAATCTGTAGCTTGGAAAAGGTTCTTGGTATATTCCTTGGTTTTTAAATTTTCTAATTCAGCAGAATCAATCAATCCTTTTTCCACCAAATTTTCAACAAAATTATAAAATAGTTTTGCTACTGGAATTAAACCCTCTGCCCAGGTATCTTCGTTATCAATATCAAACGGCACCTCTGATAAAGAAAAGCTAAAATCATCAGTATCTAACTGCAGTTTCGCTAACAAATCTTTTATAAAAGAAATGATTCCATTAGCTGATAAGTTTGCTTCAAAATAGATACCGCTATTATCTATCTGCTTTGGTTTACGAATCTTTCTTTCATCATTGGAAATATAAATTCGAGTCGCATACGGAATAGAATAATCCTTTGTTGCAAGATCCGTTATGGTTTCAGCATCAAGATCAAATGCCGTATTCATCGTCTTTGCCAATAAATCTGCCCAACTAGAAACTTTCGTATGGGTCAGAACTTTTCCTATATTTCTTGTCAACAGGCAAAGCAACTTATATTCAATAGGTGTTAAATGCAACTCTTCTTCATTCAAATAGGCACAACCTGCAACATAATCTACACGAAGTTTTCCGTTTACAAAAACAACCGTTTCGGCAGGAGATACATTTTGCATCATTGATAACCTTCTTTGCGTGACTCTTAGTCTGGCAAGCAGTTCCTCAACAGAAAATGGCTTTGTTAAATAATCATCTGCACCAGCATCCAACGCATCAATTTTATCGGTATCTTCACTGCGAGCACTGATTACGATAATCGGCATGTTTGACCAAGTACGGATTTTTTTAATAATCTCAACACCATCCATATCAGGAAGTCCTAAATCAAGTAAAACAATGTCAGGATTGTGTGAAGATGCTTCTAAAATTGCCGATTGACCATTGGGTGCTGTCAGATATCGGTATTCGTGTGCTTTTAAGGTTGTTGTAATTAAATTTCTGACAGATGTGTCATCTTCTACAACTAATATTAGTGACTTATTCATATACTTTGACCTCCCCTGCCGGTAATGTAAATGTGAATACTGTTCCGTGCGGCAGATTATCTGAAACAGTAAGTTCTCCGCCGTGGGCGTTAATAATGGACTTGCACAAAGATAATCCGAGTCCCAAACTTCGGCGACTGTCTGCAATTTGATTTGCACCACTGTAGAACATGTCGAATATCCGTGGCTTTATTTCATCAGCAATTCCGTTTCCATCATCCGATATAGATACGATCGCTTGTTTTCCCCGTTTTTCTGTCCGAATAACAATATGAGAGTTTTTAGGTGTATATTTGATAGCATTATCAACAATATTGATGATTACCTGAACAATAAGCTTTGCATCCATTTTTGCAAGAAGAATTTCTTCTTTGCTTTCAACGGAAATATGATGCTCTTCACTCTTTCGGTTAATATGATGTAACGCTTCTGTAATCACGTCATCCATCAAATCTTCCGTTATACGGAGATTCAACCGTCCTTCTTCAATCCGGGTTACAGCCAGCAGGTTTTCTACAAGGTTAATCAGCCACATGGAATCATCATAAATATCCGTGTATAGCTGCTTTTTTGTATCATTATCAAAGGAATCACCATTGGACAAAAGGTTACTGGCATTACCAGAAATGGATGTCAGCGGTGTCCTCAAATCATGTGAAATAGCACGCAGCAAGTTTGCTCGCAACTGTTCATTTTTTGCAAGGACAGCCGCCTCCTGTTTCTCACGGGCATTTTTCTCATTTTCCAAAGCCAGAGCACATTCTCCGAGAATGGACAGTAGAATACTGTTTTCAAATGGATCAAGAGGTA
>OLRP01001212.1_pt1 | contig 21375 bp, 17 predicted proteins | sample 1672401 | NCBI WGS metagenome assembly OLRP01 (sample SAMEA3136682, study PRJEB25190) | human gut metagenome | reverse complement strand
GAATCAATACCGATGCGGTCTGTACCATTATGCGGGCAGACGGAACTGTCCTGGGGAGAAAATTTATCAATCATCCCAGTGAAAAAGACCGGATGTACCGCACACTGGGCCGGATCCGAAGATTCCAGAGGGAACACGGCTCTGCGCAGTCACGGGGAAGATGGGCATATACGAAACGCCTGAACATAGAGCTGGGAAGAAAAATTGCAGGTGCGATCGTAAAAAATGCAGAAGAGAACCATGCAGATGTGATCGTATTCGAGTATCTGGAAATGCAGGGAAAGATATCCGGAAAGAAAAAACAGAAACTGCATCTGTGGAGAAAACGGGATATCCAGAAACGCTGTGAGCATCAGGCACACAGAAAAGGAATGCGGGTATCCAGAGTCTGCGCATGGAATACGAGCAGGCTTGCATACGATGGCTCCGGAAGTGTGTCCCGTGACCCGAAAAATCACAGTCTTTGTGTATTCCAGACAGGAAAAAGATATAACTGTGACCTGTCGGCATCGTATAATATCGGAGCAAGATATTTTATCAGAGAACTTTTAAAACCCCTTCCGGTAACGGAAAGGTCTTTGCTGGAGGCAAAAGTCCCTCCGGTAAAGCGTAGAACCTCATGTGTTTATGCAGATCTGAAAGAACTTCATTTACAAATGGAAATCTTAAAGGCAGCATAAATGCAGGCAGATATACAGCGGACTACCTGCAATGTGGGAACCTGCCATATCTGGCATGGAAAAATGCGCATAACTGCGCTGACCTAAGTTACAGGCGTATCCGCCGATATTTAGTCTGACGCCTAAAGCGTCTGGAAGCACGCGACTTCAGTCGTGTGAGGATAAAGTTTTTAATTCACGAAAGAAAAAAGACATTAAACAGAGCATTGATCATTACTCTTGCTATAGTAGCAGCAGTAATCCTGATCTTTATAATGGTTCTGATCATATCTGTCAGAGGAAACAACAGAAATCGGAATCTGTCTGGTTATAATTCAGATGTTTCACGTTTATTGGAGGAGGAAACAGGCGGAGCTGTTGATAACGAAACAGATTTTATGCGTCAGAACAAAATAGAAAAAACAGGGGTGAATGGTTTTCAGCTTACAAATTAAATCAGGTGGATGCGTGCAATGGAAGCAGGGGACTTACCTGATTCGGCTGAGAAGAGATTGTATATACAATATCAATTATCAATGGAAAGGCAAGACAAATGAGACAGCAGAAATTTATGAATGATTTTGATGCAGCGAAAACTGCCTTTGAAGCATATCTGGATGAGTATGACCGTGAGGATGATAAGATTCATCTGAAGATCGTGCACACCTATGGAGTAGTAGAGGATGCCGAAGCAATCAGCAGAAGAATGGGGCTGAATGAAGAGGATGTACAGCTTGCGAAGGTGATTGGGCTGCTGCATGATATTGGCAGATTTGAGCAGATTAAGAGATTTGACAGTTTTGAACCGGGGACGATGGAACATGCGGCGTATGGCGCACAGCTTCTGTTCGGACCGGAGAAAATGATCCGCAGATTTGTGAAAGATGACAGATTTGATGAGCTGATCTGCACAGCGATTGAGAAGCACAGTGATTTCAAACTGGAAGGAATTACAGATGAGAGAACACTGCTTCATGCAAAACTGATCCGTGATGCGGACAAGCTGGATAATTGCAGAGTAAAACTGGAAGAGACAATGGAAACTCTTCTGGGAGTAGATGAAAAAGGTGCCGGAGAAGGCGTGATCGCGCCGAAGGTATGGGCATCCTGTATGGCAAAAGAATCGGTATTATCTGCTGACCGTGTGTCAAAAGTGGACTACTGGGTTTCCTATATCGCACAGTATTATGACATCAATTTTCCGGAAACTTATGAGATTATGCGAGAACATGATTATGTGAAAAGGATCGCAGACAGAGTCCCTTATGCACTGCCGGAAACACAGGAAAAGATGGATATTCTGGTAGCAGAAATGGAAAAATATATGGATGAAAGAATCCGCAATGGAAAATAAAACACAGAAAATGCAGAAAGCACAGGAAGTACAGAAAATAGGGCAAATACAGGAAAGACAGGAAAAATTCACCTGTGAAAATTTCGAATATCAGGTCATAAGAAGTGCCAGAAAAACCATGACTCTGGAAGTACGCAGAGATGGAAATATAGTTGTCCGTGCGCCGCTTCGAACCGGTCTGCCACGGATCAGAAGATTTGTAAATCAAAAGCAGGAGTGGGTTCTGGGATGCCTGGAACGGACAAAAGAATACCGGGAACAGAAACCGCTGAGTGCAGATCTGAGTGAGGCAAAGAGAAACGTTTATATACGAAAAGCAAAAGAAACGATTACCAAAAGAGTCTCTTATTTTGCCAGACTTATGGGCGTTTCTTACCGGAATATCACCATCCGGGAACAGAAAACAAGGTGGGGAAGCTGCAGCAGTGAAGGAAATCTCAATTTTAATTGCAGATTGTTGTTTGTGCCGGACCGGATCGTGGATTATGTAGTGATTCATGAGCTGGCACACCGCAGATTTATGAATCATTCGAAAGCATTCTGGAAAGAAGTGGAGAAGTATATGCCGGATTACAAAGAGCAGAAGAAACTGCTGTCAAGATTTGCTATAAAGCATTAATTTTTATAGAAATTCACGGTTTTTGCAGGTTTTCCCTATTTTCGAGTATTTCGTGCTGGATTTTCCAGAGTGTTGATTGTATAATAGTACCGATGATGATATATGGATTACTTATAATTTTAATAATTTAATCCTAGGAGGAAATGAAAATGAATCTGAATTTAAGACCAAAAGAGGAGTGCCAGTTTGACGCGGTATCATTAGGTGAGGTTATGCTTCGTCTTGATCCGGGTGAGGGAAGAATCCGTACAGCAAGAAGCTTCCGTGCATGGGAAGGCGGCGGAGAGTACAACGTTGTCCGCGGACTTAGAAGATGCTTCGGTATGAAGACTGCAGTTATCACAGCATTTGCTGATAACGAAGTTGGCAAACTGATGGAGGACTTTATTCTTCAGGGTGGAGTAGATACATCTTTAATTAACTGGAAGAAGACAGACGGAATCGGACGTATCTGCAGAAATGGTATCAACTTTACAGAGCGTGGATTTGGTATCCGTGGTGCAGTAGGATGCTCTGACCGTGCGAATACAGCAATCGCTCAGGCAACACCGGAAGATTTTGATTTTGATTATATCTTTGGTGAGCTTGGAGTTCGCTGGTTACATACAGGCGGAATCTATGCAGCTCTTTCTGAGCAGTCATGTGAGACTGTACTTGCAGCTATCAAGGCAGCTAAGAAGTATGGAACAATCGTATCTTACGATCTGAACTACCGTCCTTCTATGTGGAGTGCAATCGGTGGACAGGAGAAAGCTCAGGAAGTGAACAAAGAGATCGCAAAATATGTAGACGTTATGATCGGTAACGAGGAAGACTTTACAGCATGCCTCGGATTTGAGATTGAAGGTAACGACAAAGATCTCAAGCAGCTTAATCTTGACGGATACAAGAAGATGATCAATGAAGCAGCTAAGACATACCCGAACTTCAAAGCTGTTGCAACAACTCTTCGTGAGGTTAAAACAGCTACAGTGAACGACTGGAGCGCTATCTGCTGGGCAGATGGAGAAATCCACAAAGCAAAAGACTACAAGGGACTTGAGATCATGGACCGTGTAGGTGGAGGAGACTCTTTCGCATCAGGACTTATCTATGGACTGATGACAACAGAGGATGCAGAGCTTGCAGTTAACTACGGAGCAGCTCACGGAGCACTTGCTATGACAACACCTGGAGACACAACTATGGCTAGCAAGAAAGAAGTAGAAGCTATCATGGGTGGTGCAGGAGCAAGAGTTCAGAGATAGTTCATACATTGGTTTTAGCAGAAAGAGTAAATGTTATTCTATGAGGGAATTGACGAAGGGCAGTCCGGCAAGGGTCATAATGACCTTTGCCCTGCCCATTATTTTTGGAAATCTTTTACAACAATTATATAATCTGGCAGATGGTAAAATTGTCAGCACTTATGTAGGGACACAGGCATTTGCAGCAGTTGGTGCAACAGCAGTTATTGCGAATCTGATTATTGGTTTTGTGAATGGAGTGACCCAGGGATTTGGAATTCCGATATCCAGATGTTTTGGAGCAGGAGATTATAAAAATATGCGACGTTATGTGGCAGGAAGTTTTATTATGACAGTTGCAATGACGCTGATTCTTACAGTAGGTGCGCTTCTTGGGATAGAAGGGCTTTTGCATATATTGGACACACCGGCAGATATTATGGAAGAGGCACTTCAATATATCCGAATTATTATTATGGGAACAGCATTCATTTCTCTTTACAATTACAGTGCCAATATATTGAGAGCGGTCGGAGAAAGCCGGATTCCGCTTTTATGCCTTGCAGTTGCAGTCATTTTGAACATTTTTCTGGATATTCTTTTTGTGCATACATTTTCCATGGGACTTCGCGGTGCAGCGCATGCGACTAATATTGCCCAGTGTATTGCAGGAGTTCTGTGTATGGCATACTTGCTTTTTAGGTTCCGGGAACTTGTACCAAAGGGGCAGGAATGGCAGGTACAGAGAAGAAAGTATCAAGAGATGACCATATTTGGAATTTCACTTGGTATGATGTCCTGTTTTGTGAGTATCGGTACCGTGATTTTCCAGACTGCAGTAAACAGACTTGGTACGAAGATTGTGACGGCGCATATTGCGGCAAGAAGAATCGAGGAACTGACCAATGTTCCGATGCTGTGTACAGGTATGGCTATGACGACTTATGCCAGCCAGAATCTGGGGGCAGGAGAATATGACCGGATAAAAAAGGGAATCCATCAGGCATTTGTGATCGTACTTGTGCAGGGAGTTATATTTACCACATTTTGCTGGATATTTGGACACCCATTGATTCGTTGGATCACAAGTAGTAATGATACCTATATTTTGGATACGGCATACCGTTATCTGACAAGAAATACGTCATTTTATTTTGTGCTTGGACCACTGTTTGTATTGCGTTGTTCTCTTCAGGGGCTGGAACATAAAGTCATTCCGGTGGGGTCCAGTATTCTGGAACTTGTGTTGAAAATAGTATCCACGATCTGGATCGTGCCAGTTTTGGGATACACTGGAGTTATCTATACAGAGCCGATTATCTGGATTTTTATGACATTGATGCTGATTGGCGGATATGTAAGGGCGCTGAAGCAGATCAACGAAGCAGAGCACATAAAAAGTGCAAGAAATGCGAAAGCTGAAAATGAAAAGATAAACGTTGATAACAGATTATAAATGATAAATAACGAAGAAAGGAGGATGGAATCCAGATGAAGAAGGTAGAACATTTGATTAAGGAAGTCTATCCGGGCTCCATCGCAGAAGAATTGGAGATTGAACCGGGAGATGTACTGCTGTCGATCAATGATCAGTCAATTGAAGATGTGTTTGATTATCGTTATATGATAAAGGACGAATATATAGAAGTGCTTATTCGCAAACCGGATGGAGAAGAATGGGTTCTGGAAATTGACAAGGATTACGATGACGATCTTGGTATCGAATTCGAGAATCAGTTGATGAGTGATTACAAATCATGCAGCAATAAATGCATTTTTTGTTTTATTGATCAGATGCCGCCGAATATGCGAGAGACCTTATACTTTAAAGATGATGATTCCAGACTTTCTTTCTTACAGGGGAATTATATTACGCTGACTAATATGAAAGAAAAGGACGTAGACCGCATTATCAAGATGCAGCTGGCGCCGATCAACATTTCCGTGCAGACTACGAACCCGGAACTTCGTTGTAAAATGCTGAATAACCGATTTGCAGGAGAAAAGTTGAAATTTTTAGATCAGCTTTATGAAGGTCATGTGGAGATGAATGGTCAGATTGTGTGTTGTAAAGGTGTGAATGATGGAAGAGAGCTGGAACGCACGATGGACGATCTGTCAAAGTATCTTCCGTTTATGCGCAGTGTCTCTGTTGTGCCTGCGGGTATCACGAAGTACAGAGACAATCTTTATCCGCTGGAACTTTTTACGAAAGAAGAGGCTGGAGAGATTATTGATATGATCGAGAGCCGTCAGAAAAAATATTATGAAGAATATGGACTTCATTTTATGCATGCAAGCGATGAATGGTATATTACCGCTGGACGTGATTTCCCAGAAGAAGAGCGGTATGACGGATATATCCAGTTGGAAAATGGTGTCGGTATGATGCGGCTTTTCATTACAGAATTCACGGAAGCGCTTGAGCAGGTGAAAAGCAATCCTGGATATCTCAAAATGCGTGAAGAAGTGAAGCGCACGGTCACAATCGCGACCGGAAAATTGACTTACGCAACCATTTGTTCATTTGCAGAGCGTATGATGGAGGCATTTCCGGGACTTCAGATCCATGTATTTGCCATAAGGAATGATTTCTTTGGTGAGACAATTACCGTATCCGGACTGATTACCGGACAGGATCTGACTGCTCAGATAAAAGAGTACCAGGAGAATAGTAGGAAACATTTTGTGGAAAAAATCTCTGATGCGAAGAAATTTGTGGATAACATAGAAAGTGCTGATAAAAATGTGCATGGATTAGGAGAAGATCTCATTATTCCATGTAACATGCTTCGTACCGGAGAAAGGGTATTTTTGGATGACTGGACTGTGGAAGACGTGGAACAGAAGCTCGGAATGCGGCTTATTCCAATAGAATCTGGTGGAGGAGATTTTGTCGAGGCAATTCTGAATCCGGAATATAGTATGGAGCGTACCAATGATAATTTTGTCTATGTAAAGGCGTATGACAGATAATGTAATTGAAAAATAAGTATGACTAAAAAATAACATTAAAAAAAGTAATGAGCCAGAGGGTGTCCAAATAGAAGCGTTGCATTATATAATATATGAGTTGAAAAAATGATTCAGGAGGAAAAGAATGAATACAAAAGAAGCAAAACAGTCTGTTCAGATGGACAAAGCATTGTTTGATTTTTACGGGAAGCCTTCCATTGGACAATCACTGCCACTTGCGATACAGCACGTACTGGCTATGATCGTCGGCTGCGTAACGCCTTCTATTATCGTGGCAGGCGTAGCAGGTCTTTCACAGGAAGATTCTGTGATTCTTATTCAGGCAGCACTTGTGATGTCTGCATTGACGACATTGATTCAGTTATTTCCGTTTATTAAGACAAAATGGTTCACTATCGGAGCAGGACTTCCGGTCATGATGGGAATCAGTTTCGCATATGTGCCAAGTATGCAGGCAATTGCTGCGGATTTTGATATTGCAACGATTCTTGGAGCGCAGATTGTTGGTGGTATCATTGCACTTTTAGTGGGATTAAATATTAAGAGGATCCGCAAGTTCTTCCCGCCGCTTATTACCGGTACGGTAGTGTTTTCTATTGGATTATCTTTGTATCCGACCGCGATCAATTATATGGCCGGAGGAGCCAGCAGTGAAAATTACGGTTCATGGAAGAACTGGCTCGTAGCAATTATTACATTGATTATTGTAACGACACTTAATCATTTTGGAAAAGGTATCTGGAAACTGGCATCTATCTTAATTGGAATTATTGGTGGATATATTGTAGCACTTTGTTTTGGAATGGTAGATTTTTCTTCCGTTGCACAAGCGGCAATCTTCCAGCTTCCGAAGCCGATGCATTTTGGAATTAAGTTTGAGCCTTCATCTTGCGTAGCACTTGGCATTTTGTTTGCTATTAACTCTGTGCAGGCAATTGGAGATTTCTCTGCAACTACAACAGGTTCTATGGATCGTATGCCGACAGATACGGAATTATCCGGTGGTATTGTAGGCTATGGAATCAGCAATATTTTTTGCGCATTTTTCGGTGGACTTCCGACAGCAACTTACAGCCAGAATGTAGGTATTGTATCTACAACAAAAGTTATCAGCCGCAGAGTGCTTGGAATTGCTGCTGCAATTCTGATGGCGGCCGGATTGATCCCGAAATTTTCATCAATACTGACTACGATTCCTTATTGCGTGCTGGGAGGAGCAACAATTTCTGTATTTGCATCAATTGCAATGACAGGTATGAAGCTGATTACAACAGAGCCGATGGATTTCCGAAATACAACAGTTGTTGGACTTGCAGTTGCAGTCGGCATGGGTGTGACTCAGGCAAGTGCATCACTGGCACAGTTCCCGGACTGGGTAACGACTATATTTGGAAAATCACCGGTAGTTCTTGCAACTATTGTAGCGATTGTGTTAAACTTAACTCTGCCAAAAGCAAAGAAGTAGATTTTGAGTTTGTTGGACGGGGGTTTTTAAAAGAGGGTAACCCTTTTTTGAAGACCCCCGTTTTGTAGATTTTAGGGAAAGTAACGGTTTGTTGGAGAATGTGAATATGGAAGAACAAAAAAACGGACAAGAATCAGGAAAACAGGGGCAAAAGCCTCATAAGAGAAGAAAGCGTTATTCCGGGACGCATCCGAAAAAGTACGAAGAAAAATATAAGGAATTAAATCCTGAAAAATATGGAGATACGATTGAAAAGGTCATAGGAAAGGGCAGCACTCCGGCAGGTATGCATATTTCCATTTGTGTGCAGGAGATTCTGGATTTTCTGGACATCAAACCAGGTCAGCAGGGACTGGATGCAACACTTGGCTATGGCGGACACACAAGAAAGATGTTGGAAAAGCTGGAAGGACATGGTCACATTTATGGTCTTGACGTAGATCCGATTGAGTCCGAGAAGACAAAAAAGAGACTGCGTGATCTTGGATATGGAGAAGATATTTTGACTGTGAAATTATGCAATTTTGCAGACATTGACAAAGTGGCAGAAGAACATGGAAAGTTTGATTTTGTACTGGCAGATCTTGGTGTATCCTCTATGCAGATCGATAACCCGGAACGCGGTTTTACTTACAAATTTGAAGGACCTTTGGATCTGCGCATGAACCCACAAAAAGGAGAAAGCGCGGCACAGCGTTTGAAAAGCATGGACGCAGAAGAAATAGAAGGAATGCTGGTGGAAAACTCTGATGAACCATACGCAGCAGAGATAACAGAAGTGCTGATGAATTGGAGAAAACACGGGAAATCTCCGGAAACTACAACAGAATTAAAAGAAGCAATCGAAGAAGCTCTGACATTTCTTCCGGAGAAAGAGAAAAAAGAGGCGGTCAAGAAATCATGTCAGAGAACATTCCAGGCACTTCGCATCGACGTGAACCAGGAATTTGAAGTGTTATATGCATTCTTAGATAAACTGCCACAAGTCATGAACCCAGGTGGAAGAATTGCAATCCTGACCTTTCATTCCGGGGAAGACAGACTTGTGAAACGAGCTTTTAAAGAAGGAAAAAAAGCAGGAATTTACAGCGAAATCTGTAAAGACGTGATTCGTCCATCAGCACAGGAATGCGCAAGAAATCCACGCGCAAAATGCACAAAAATGAGATGGGCAATTATTTAACAAAGGATGTAGTGAAATGTTAAAGTACTACGTCCCCATCATTGATTGGCGATGTCACCTTTGTGCATTGTGAATAAAAATGGGAAGGATTTTTTATGAAGTATTACCTTGCTCCGCTTGAGGGGATTACAACTTATATATATCGTCGGGCTTATCATCAGCATTTTACACCGATGGATAAGTATTTTACGCCCTTTTTGGTACCACATACGAAGAAGGGGTTCAGTACGAAGGAGAAGAATGATGTGATGCCAGAGCACAGTCCGGGCATGAATCTTGTGCCACAGATTATGAGCAATCAGGCGGACTCATTTTTACATACGGTTGAGAAACTGAAGGTCTATGGCTATGAAGAGGTGAATCTGAACCTGGGCTGCCCTTCAAAGACAGTTGTGTCTAAAGGGCGTGGTTCTGGATTTCTTGCAGATCCGGATGGATTGGATCGGTTTTTGGATGAGATTTTTAAAAAATGTGATGTGAAAATTTCTATTAAGACAAGAATTGGAAAAGATGATCCGGAAGAATTTGCGCGGCTTCTTGATATTTACAAGCAGTATCCGGTAGAGGAACTGATTATTCATCCGCGGGTGCAGAAGGATTTTTATAAAAATCAACCGAATCTTGGTGCGTTTCATGATGCGGTGGAGGAAAGTAAGATTCCGCTTTGCTATAACGGAGATATTTTTACGCCAGAAAGTTATGAAGAAATGAGGTGGGAATTTCCACAGGTAGATACCTTTATGCTTGGAAGAGGGATTTTAATGAATCCGGCGCTGCTTGATCTTATCCGTATGAGCGAAAAAACAGATGTGAAAAAAACAGATGTGAAAAAGACAACGGACATAGATTTAACTGAGCGGAAAAAAGAAGAAACGTCACGAAAAATGCAGAGTGCAGACAGATATAAAAAGGAAATCCATGCATTTCTTGAGCAGATTAAATGTGATTATCTGGAAGTGGGAATGGGTGAGAAAAATACATTGTTTAAGTTAAAAGAGCTGTGGGCATATATGGGACAGAACGTTCCGGAAGCGAAGAAGGCGCTGAAAAGAATCCGGAAATCTCAGAGTATGGCAGATTACGACAGTGCCAGCCGGGAAGCGTTGGAAGATTTCATACTTTTTTAATTGCATCTGCTGTAGAAAAGAAGTACAATTAACATCGTGCCGAATAAAGGAGTTTTCGGTGAAGGGACAATGAAGATTGGATCAGCAGCAAAAGGAAAGGAAGTAAATAGATGGAACAGAAAACAAGAGGCGGGAGAGGCTTCTGGTATATCTGGGGATCTGTGCTTATCAAACTGGGAATTGCATATCTTGTATATATGGCAGCGGTATCACTTCTTGCAGGCGTACATCTGATGAAGATGACAGGTGGAGATGCAGATGCGATGATGCAGATTGCGCAGAGTACAGCACAGTCCGGCAAATTATACGATCAGATTACAAATGAGCTAATGAACTGGGCTGTTTATATTGAGGGTGTGGCAGCGCTGATTACGATTCCTGTCATGTTATTTTTATTTCACAGAGACAGCAGAAAAGAAAAAGAGCTTGGGATTATAACGGAAAGAGCACCAATTTGGAAATATATTGCAATTATAGTGATGTTTGCAGTTATGGCGCTTGGACTTAATAACCTGATATTTTTAAGTAATCTGTCAGCAGCGAGTGAAAGTTATTCCGATACCATGCAGACTTTATACGGTCAGGGATTTTCAATGCAGATTCTCGTGCTTGGAATTTTGATGCCGACATGTGAAGAACTGGTGTACAGAGGACTTGTCTATAAAAGATTACGTTATACTTCACCGTTTTGGGCAGCGGCTATGTATTCATCACTCGTATTTGCATTTACTCATGGCAATCTTGTCCAGGGGCTTTATGGTTTTATCATGGGCATGATGTTCTGTTATGTATATGAAAAATATGGTTCTGTGAAGGCACCGGTACTTGCACATATTACAGCGAATATCCTGTCAGTGGTTGGAACGCAGTTCCAATGGTTCGACTGGTTGTTCAAAGATCCGATGCGTGTCGGAATTTCAACAGTGTTATGTGCATTTATTGCATCAAGTATTTATGTTATGATTCAGAGATTGAACACGGATACAACTAAAAATAATAGCCAAAACGAGGAGTAGTTATCAGACTACTCCTTTTACAATTGTAAAATGCCTAATTATCCGACAATTTAAAAAGAAGTTTTTATTTACAAATTTGAAAAATGGGTGTATAGTAGGAAAAAATAAAAAATGTAAGAAAGGACTCAGATATTATGAACGGGCAACAGCGACAGAAAAATGCTGGCTTGTATCGTCCTTCGTTTGAACACGATAACTGTGGTATTGGAGCAATCGTCAATATCAAGGGCCAGAAAAGTCACGATACCGTGGCGAATGCATTAAAGATTGTAGAACAATTAGAACATAGAGCGGGCAAAGATGCCGAAGGTAAGACAGGTGATGGAGTAGGAATTCTGTTACAGATTTCTCACAAGTTTTTCTCCAAAGTCTGTAAACCTTTCGGCATCTTTTTAGGTTCTGAGAGAGATTACGGTGTGGGAATGTTTTTCTTCCCACAGGACGAACTGAAAAGGAATCAGGCAAAAAATATTTTCGAAGTCATTGTCGAAAAAGAAGGACTAAAATTCCTTGGATGGAGGGAAGTGCCGATCCGTAAAGAGATCCTTGGAAAGAAAGCACTCGAATGCATGCCGTGCATTATGCAGGGATTTATCGAACGACCGAAAAAAGTAAAACAAGGACTGGATTTTGACCGGAGACTTTATGTGGTAAGAAGAGTCTTTGAACAGAGCAGTGATGATACCTATGTAGCATCCCTGTCAAGCAGAACCATCGTGTACAAAGGAATGTTCCTTGTAAAACAGCTCCGGATGTTCTTTGAAGATCTGCAGAACCCGGATTATGAATCTGCAATTGCAGTTGTACATTCCAGATTCAGTACAAACACTAATCCAAGCTGGGAAAGAGCACATCCGAACCGTTTCATTGTACATAACGGAGAGATCAATACCATTCGTGGCAATGCAGATAAGATGCGGGCCAGAGAGGAAAACATGGAATCCGAGCATCTGGAAGGAGAGCTTTATAAAGTTCTTCCGGCAATCAATACCGCAGGTTCCGATTCTGCCATGCTGGATAACACGCTGGAATTTATGGTGATGAGTGGTATGCCGCTTCCGTTGGCAGTTATGATCACCATTCCGGAGCCATGGGCACAGAATGCAACGATGTCACAGAAAATCAAGGATTTCTATCAGTATTACGCAACTATGATGGAGCCATGGGACGGACCGGCATCCATCCTGTTCTCGGATGGAGATATTTTAGGAGCCGTACTTGACCGAAATGGACTCAGACCTTCCAGATATTACATCACAGATGATGACACACTGATCCTTTCTTCTGAGGTTGGTGTTCTGGATATCCCGCCGGAGAAGATCGTAGTCAAAGAAAGAATCCATCCAGGTAAGATGCTTCTTGTTGATACCGTTCAGGGGCGTGTCATCGACGACCAGGAACTGAAAGAAGAATATGCGGCAAGACAGCCTTATGGCGAATGGTTGAACAGTCAGTTGGTCAATTTAAGCGATTTAAAGATCCCGAATCAAAAAGTACCGCAGTATTCTAGAGAAGAATGCCAGAGACTGCAGAAAGCATTTGGATATTCTTACGAAGAAGTGAAGACTTCTATTTTAAATATGGCAATGAATGGAAGCGAAGGAATCGGAGCCATGGGTATCGATGCACCACTTGCCGTTCTTTCTGAGCAGCATCAGTCTTTGTTTGGATATTTTAAACAGTTATTTGCACAGGTAACGAACCCGCCGATCGACGCGATCCGTGAAAAAATCGTGACTTCGACAACGGTATATGTCGGAGAAGAAGGAAACCTTTTGGAACAGAAAGAGGAAAATTGTCATGTACTGAAGATCAATGATCCGATCCTGACAGATACCGATCTCCTGAAGATCCGTAACATGAAAGTCGACGGTTTCCGTGTGGCAGAAATTTCTACTACTTATTATAAAAACTCCAGCCTGGAAAAAGCGATCGATTATCTGTTTATCCAGGTAGACCGTGCAATCCGTGAAGGCATGAATATCCTGATCTTAAGTGACAGAGGTGTGGATGAATATCATATTGCGATCCCGTCCCTGCTTGCAACCTCAGCGGTTCATCAGCATCTGGTAAGAACTAAGAGAAGAACAGAGGTTGCCATGATCCTTGAGACCGGAGAACCAAGAGAAGTACATCATTTCGCAACGCTTTTGGGATATGGTGCATCTGCAATCAACCCGTATCTTGCACATGAATCGATCAAACAGTTGATCGATACAGATATGCTTCAGAAAGATTATTATGCAGCAGTCAATGACTATAATGAAGCTGTTATAAGCGGAATTGTCAGAATTGCATCGAAGATGGGAATTTCCACGATCCAGTCTTATCAGGGATCCATGATCTTTGAAGCGATTGGATTAAAACCGGAATTCATTGAAAAATATTTCACCGGAACTGTCAGCCGTGTCGGTGGTATCGGACTGGAAGAAATTGCAAAAGATTATATGGCAAGGCATTCCGAGGCCTTTGATCCGCTGGGACTTTCCGTAGATCTGACGTTGAACAGTGTGGGACAGCACAAGTCGAAGAGCGGTGGTGAAAAGCATCTGTACAACCCGAGAACGATCCATATGCTCCAGCAGTCTACAAGGCGCGGGGATTATGAAATGTTCAAGCAGTACACGCAGATGGTTGATGAAGAATCCAAAGGAATCACACTCCGTGGACAGATGGACTTCAATTATCCAAAGAAAGGAGTTCCGCTTTCAGAAGTAGAGAGTGTGGATTCGATCGTGACCAGATTCAAGACCGGTGCAATGTCTTACGGATCAATTTCAAAGGAAGCACACGAAACCCTTGCCCTTGCAATGAATGCACTGCACGGTAAGTCAAACTCCGGTGAAGGCGGAGAGGATATCGAGCGCCTTGGAACCGACAGAGGCTCTGCAATCAAACAGGTTGCCAGTGGACGTTTTGGTGTTACAAGCAGATATCTTGTCAGTGCAAAAGAGATCCAGATCAAGATGGCGCAGGGAGCAAAACCTGGAGAAGGTGGACATCTGCCGGGGGGAAAGGTTTACCCTTGGGTAGCAAAAACCAGACATTCTACGCCGGGTGTGGGACTGATCTCACCGCCGCCGCATCACGATATTTACTCGATCGAAGATCTGGCACAGCTGATCTATGACTGTAAAAATGCAAACAAGGATGCAAGAATTTCTGTCAAACTGGTATCTGAAGCCGGTGTCGGAACGGTTGCAGCGGGTGTTGCAAAAGCAGGAGCCGGACTGGTTCTGATCTCCGGTTATGACGGAGGTACAGGAGCTGCACCGAGAAGTTCTATCCATAATACCGGACTTCCGTGGGAGCTTGGACTTTCTGAAACACATCAGACACTGATCCAGAACGGACTGAGAGAAAGAGTCCGTATCGAGACAGACGGTAAGCTGATGAGTGGTCGTGATGTGGCGATCGCAGCACTTCTCGGTGCAGAGGAATTTGGATTTGCGACGGCACCGCTTGTAACCATGGGGTGCGTAATGATGCGTGTATGTAACCTGGATACCTGTCCGGTCGGAATTGCAACCCAGAATCCGGAACTGAGAAAGAGATTTGCCGGAAAACCAGAATATGTCATCAACTTCATGCGTTTTATCGCGGAAGAATTAAGAGAATATATGGCAAAACTTGGCATTCGTACTGTAGATGAACTGGTGGGAAGGACAGACCTTCTGAAAGTGAGAGATGTGCCGACATCCAAACGTGCCGCAACACTGGATCTTTCCAGAATCCTCAATAATCCGTATGCAAAAGAGAAGAAAGGCATGATCTTCAATCCGAAGAAAGTCTTTGATTTTGAACTAAATAAAACACTGGATGAAAGAGTTCTGGTAAAGGAACTTCTTCCGTCACTGGAAAAGAAACAGAAGAGAATCCTGGAGCTGGATGTAAAAAATACAGACCGTACATTCGGCACAATCTTCGGTTCTGAGATTACAAGACGTTATCCGGACGGACTGGAAGAAGACAGCTATGTGTTGAAATGTAAGGGCGCAGGCGGACAGTCATTCGGAGCATTTATACCAAAAGGTCTGACACTGGAACTGACCGGTGACAGCAATGATTATTTTGGTAAAGGACTTTCCGGTGGTAAACTGATCGTTTATCCGCCGACTGGTGTGAAATTTAAAGCTGATGAAAATATTATTATTGGTAACGTAGCGCTTTATGGTGCAACAAGCGGAAAAGCCTATATCAATGGTGTGGCAGGCGAACGTTTCTGTGTCCGTAACTCCGGAGCAACAGCAGTTGTAGAAGGGGTCGGTGATCATGGATGCGAATATATGACTGGTGGACGGGTTGCAATTCTTGGCAAGACCGGAAAGAACTTTGCAGCAGGTATGAGTGGCGGTGTTGCCTACGTTCTGGATATGGACAGTGATCTTTATACAAAAGTCAACAAACAGATGGTTAATATCGAAAAAGTAACATCTAAGTTCGATGTATCTGAATTGAAAGGTATGATCGAAGAACATGTAGCAGCAACCAATTCCGAGACGGGAAAAGAAATCCTGGATCATTTCAAAGAATACCTGCCGAAGTTTAAGAAGATCATTCCGCGTGATTACGAGAGAATGCTGACCCGCATCCTTCAGCTGGAAGAAAAAGGTCTCAGCAGCGAACAGGCAAAAACCGAAGCATTTTATGCGATCAAAGAAGGAAGATAGGAGGCCAAAAACGTGGGAAAAGCAACAGGATTTATGGATTATGACAGATGCGATGCAGAGTGCGAATCTCCAAAAGAGAGAATTAAGCATTTTCGGGAATTCCACACGCCTCTGTCAAAAGAAGAGCAGGAAATACAGGGCGCCAGATGTATGGCATGCGGCGTCCCGTTCTGCCAGGCGGGACAGATGATCGCAGGGATGGCAAGCGGCTGTCCTCTGCATAATCTGGTGCCGGAGTGGAATGACCTGATTTATCACGGCAACTGGGAAGAGGCATATTACCGGCTGAAAAAGACAAACAATTTTCCGGAATTTACTTCCAGGGTATGCCCGGGACTTTGTGAGGCGGCATGTACCTGCAACCTGCACGGAAGCCCGGTGACGACTAAAGCAAATGAATATGGGATTATTGAAAATGCTTACGAAAAGGGATATGCAAAAGCATGTCCGCCGAAAGCGCGTACCGGCAAAAAGATAGCGATAATCGGTTCCGGACCTTCCGGTCTCACAGTCGCAGATCAGTTAAATAAACGAGGACATCTGGTAACAGTATTTGAGCGGGAAGATAAGCCGGGTGGACTTCTCCGCTATGGAATCCCGAATATGAAGCTGGAAAAACAGTTCATCGACCGGAAACTTGCAGTAATGGAAGAAGAAGGCATCCGTTTTGAAACTGGCTGCAATATTGGAAAAGATAAGAAATCTGCAGAACTTCTGAAAGCGTTTGACCGGGTGGTGCTTTGTTGCGGTGCATCCCATCCGCGTGATATAAAAGTACCCGGAAGAGATGCAAAAGGGATCTACTTTGCAGTAGATTTTCTGAAATCAACTACGAAATGTCTCTGGAAAAATGAGATGCAGCTGAAAGAAGGCGAATATATTTCTGCAAAGGGCAAAAATGTAATTGTCATCGGTGGTGGCGATACGGGAAATGACTGTGTTGGAACGTCGATCCGTCATGGCGCAAAATCCGTTCTTCAGCTGGAAATGATGCCGAAACTTCCGGATGAGAGAAGCGCTATGAATCCATGGCCGGAGTGGCCGAGAGTCTGCAAGACAGACTATGGTCAGCAGGAAGCAATTGCTCTCTGGGGACATGATCCGAGGGTTTATCAGACAACGGTAAAGGAATTTGTCAAAGATAAGAATGGAAATCTTTGCAAGGTGGTTCTTGTGAAACTGGAAAGCAAGAAGGATGAAAAGACCGGACGTATGATGATGGCAGAGGTCGCAGGAAGTGAGTACACGGTAAATGCAGAACTGGTGCTGATCGCAGCGGGGTTCCTCGGAAGTGAGGATTATGTGACAAAGGCATTCGGTGTGGAAGTCAATGAGCGCACGAATGTTAAAACAGCTCCGGGTGAGTATAAAACGAATGTGCCGAATATATTTACGGCAGGAGATATGCACAGAGGACAGTCGCTGGTTGTGTGGGCAATCCGGGAAGGAAGAGAAGCGGCACAGCAGATAGATCTGGATCTGATGGGGTATACGAATCTGTCAGTACAGTAATTAGTGGCGTTTGATTTTATGAAGGCGTAGCCCGCCGCAAGGTGTAGGAAGTGGTTCCTGCACCTTGCGGTGGGCTATGCTTTTAATGAAAATGTGCAATAGATTTATTTTTCAGGTACGATTTCTAACCAGTAGCCGTCTGGGTCTTCGATGAAGTAGATACCCATGGACTTATTTTCGAAACAGACGCAGTTCATTTCTTTATGGTGTGCGAGGGCGGCATCCATGTCGTCTACGGTGAAGGCGAGGTGGATTTCGTTGTCACCGAGGTCGTATGGGCGGTCCATGTCACGAAGCCAGGTGAGCTCGAGCTGATGAACGGAGCTTCCATCACCGAGGTAGACGAGCTTAAAACTTCCGTCAGCAGCATCTTTTTCGCGGACTACGGTGAGTCCGAGTGCATTTTTGTAGAATTGAATTGATTTTTCAAGGTCACGTACATTTAAGTTGTTATGGTTGAATTTGAAATTCATAGTGGAATCCTTCTTTCTTATTTAGTATTCTAGATTTATTGATTATGAAGTCAGTTTAGCATAAATAATAAGGATTACGCAAGGAATGGTTATTAGGAGTGATAACGAAAATATCAGTATATTATGATACCCTAGTAGAATATTACAAAAATGTTAAATTGTATTGCAAAAAATAGAAAAATGGTATATAATCGACCACAGGGTTAGGAAAATAATTAGTAAAAAATATAGGATGGGTGATTATGATAAAATTTAAACAAGTATTTTTGGCATCTGTTCTTGCAAGTTCAATGGTAGTTACGCCAGTATTTGCAGATGATGTCAGCAATCTGCAGAATAGTAAAAATGCAGCACAGAGTGAAGTGAATTCTCTTCAGTCAGAATTGCAGACACTAATTGAAAAAATGAGTAAGCTGGAAGATGATTTGGTGTCAACAGGTCAGCAGATCACACAGGCACAGGATGATCTTACTGTTGCCAAAGAAAAAGAACATCAGCAGTACGAAGATATGAAGAAGCGTATCAAGTATATGTATGAAGAAGGCAACTCGACTGCGATTGAGACTCTGGTCAGTGCTGAGAATTTCTCAGACTTGCTTAACAAAGCAGAGTATGTTCAGAACGTACATAGTTATGACAGAAAGCAGCTTCAGGAATATATTGATACCAAGCAGCAGATTGCAGATCTGAAAGCACAGCTTGAAGAAGATCAGGCGAATCTGGAGTCTATGCAGTCTGATTATGAGGCAGAGCAGACGACGCTGAGTAATACGCTGGAATCTAAGAAAGAAGAAGTCGCAGATCTGGATCAACAGCTTCAGGCAGCTGTAGCAGCTGCTGAAGCAAAGAGGCAGGCAGAAGAAGCTGCAAAGGCAGCAAAAGCAGCTGAGTCAACAAAGTCAAATTCGACCGTTGCATCGACAAGCAACAGTGGTTCACAGACTGTAGGTAATACAACAAATAACAATGGTAATAACAACACAACCGTTACACCGAGTGCACCAAGTACGCCAAGTACACCGAGTACGCCAAGTACCCCGACAGTGACTCCGGATACAAGTAATAATAACAGCAGTAGTGATAACGGTGGAAGTACATATGGCAACGGAAGCGCTATTTTAAGTGCAGCAGCAGCATACCTTGGAGTTCCTTATGTATGGAGCGGTACTTCGGGAAGTGGTGTTGATTGTTCAGGTCTTGTATACCTGGCACATCAGGCATGTGGTATTCCAATTACACGTAACTCATACAGTCAGGGAAGTGGCGGACAGGCAGTGTCAGACCCACAGCCGGGTGATGTTGTGTGTTACGGAGGACATGTGGGAATCTACGCAGGAGGCGGACAGATGATTCATGCACCGCAGCCGGGTGAGGTCGTATGTTATACAAGTGTTGATTATGCATACCACTGGTATAGAAGATACTGGTAAGAATAAGATCTAAAAGCAGTAAGTAAAAAAAAGTGTAAGTAAAAAAATTTTTTTCGCGGAAATCGGCAAAAACGTACATTATTCCGATGAAAGTTAAATTGAGAAAATTTAAGAAATCATCAAAAACGTACATAATTCCGTAAGAAGTTAAATACTGATTTTTGCTAAAAACTTGAAAAACGTACAAAATAAAAGAGATTTTCATTTGGCAAAAGCCATTTGAAAATCTCTTTTTTTGAAACTATTTTATTAACCTAAAAAAACTTCTTTTTTCTGCGACGTCCTTTGCAATAAGGGCAGGATTCTCGGTGTCTCTTCTGATAGAAAACTTTATCAGCTGGACTCAATGGATATTTATGTTCAGAGTTTCTTTTACAGTTCCACCAAACCTTTTGTGAATATGTATCTAATATTTCATCGGGATTTACGAGGCAATAGTTTGCAATAAAATCCCAATCTTCCATTAAATCAGGATGAAGCGCGGCAAAGGATGTTTTTCCAGGAAGTGCTTTACGACCGGAACAATAAGGGCAATCGGCAATACCATTTATAACATCGATAATCCGAGCAGGATAATTTTCACGACAAGTGGGACAAGTCCAAGTGGCTATAGTGGTATTTGGAAGTACCTGGTTAGGTGATAGTTCATTCTGATCGGACCATAGATTGACAATATCAGGATATTTATCGGCTAAACTATTAAATCCAGAAAGTAATTTTTTATTATTACAATAAGGACATTCCGCTTCACCATTTATTACTTCAATAATCCGAGCTGAATAATCGCCATGACAGGTAGGACAAGTCCAAGTAGCCATATTGGTATTAGGAAGAACCTGATCAGCTGAAAATCTGTTTTGCTTTGACCACATTTTTGCAATATCAGGGTGTTTAACAGCCAGACTATTAAATCCAGGAAGAAGTTTTCTGTTATTGCAATAAGGACAATTTGTTTCACCATTTACAACTTCAATAATCCGAGCTGAATAATCACCGTGACAAGTCCGAATCATGTCAAAAATTATTGTGATGCGCCGGTTATGTGTGACACAAAAAATGATACGATCGATGTAAAACTGTCTTATTACTATATTGGACATTTCAGCCGGTTCATCAAAAGAGGTGCAAAACGTATGCTTGTATCACGTTTTACAAGTAAAGTGGAAGCATGTGGTTTTGTGAACCCGGATGGCGAAAAAATAATGATTCTGTTAAATTGTACGGATGATACACAGGCGTTTACGTTCTGCGAAAGTGGAATGAAATGTGACATGGAAATTCCGGCACATTCGATCCAGACGTTGTGCTGGTAAAACAGGAACATTCATGTTATAATATTTATAATTCATTTAGAGGTGCTTATGCACCTCTATTTTTCATCGTTATATTTTATCGTGATCCGGGAGAATAGAATGAGTAGTAAATTTGTTGCCTGCATTGGAAAAGGCGGGCAGAGGGATATGGCGGAATCATTTGCCAGACGGACAGGCACCACACTTTTAGACAAACCGGGAGAGGAACTGACGGTTCTTTTTGATGCAAAAGGAGTTTCTCTCATTGGATATGGGTTAAGCTATCAGGGCGATTTTGAGGGTATGCTGCACAGAGTGAGTGACGGCAGACTGCTGTCACTTATTAAAATCATGCGCTCAGCCCCAAACATGG
>OLRP01001211.1_pt1 | contig 21378 bp, 18 predicted proteins | sample 1672401 | NCBI WGS metagenome assembly OLRP01 (sample SAMEA3136682, study PRJEB25190) | human gut metagenome | reverse complement strand
AACCGCCTGCTCTTGACATGCCATTCAACAACTGTTATATATAAAACAAGGGTGAGAAGCCTGATTTTCAGGCTTGCCACCCTTACATATCATAGAAGAATCTTATTTACAGACTTTTTCTCATAGTCTCTTGTGTTTTTTCTGATAGTAGCATTTTGTGCCAATAATTTATTTGAGCGAAAAGAATTCATTTTTGGGATATCTTTTGATACTATCTCATTTGGATTATTTTGTATTTCTTCGATTGGAATTTCTTATTTACGCTACCATACTAACATACCTTTTCCGACGGCATTTGTTTTACTTATTCTGGTTGGATATATAGGAATTGATTTTAGATACAATGATTCTACATATGCCTTAAAACATCTTACATTGTTTGAAATCACACTTGTGATATCCGTTTGCTTATCCTATTCAGACATGGCTGGAGATTATTTCTTTGCGTATAATTTAGCAATAGTTATTTTCTTCTTGTTTATGAAGTATGGCTGGAATTTTTATTATATGACTTTGCTTTCAAAAATAGGATTTAGTTTTTTCCTCGGTTCTGATATAGCTTATGATTTTGTCCTTATGCTTCCAGGTTCTTCGGGTTATTCATTGATAATGGTATGCCTTCTAAAATTTCTTTTCAGTATTTGTATTGCGTGGGCTATGACAACGTTTATTGAGAAGCCGCTTAATCAGTGGGAAAAGCGCGCTGAGTTATACACTATATTCGGTTAAATTTATTGATAGTTAAATTATTACCATAATCTATAGCTTATGAGATAGCTATAAATTATTGCACAAAAATGTAATCAAGCATGAGGTTGACAAATGTATACGTTTGAAAGACAATTTATTAGCAGAGCAGAGCAGAGCAGAGCAGAGCAGAGCAGAGCAGAGCAGAGTTTATCGTTTTCTAGACGATTTTCTTGGCTTGATATATTAAAAGGAATTGGCATAATCTTAGTATTAATAGGCCATATCTATTCAAACGATGTGGTCTATACATGGCTCTATTCTTTCCATATGCCGTTATTCTTCGTAGCTGCAGGATGTTTATACAGAGAAAAGCCTATACTTACGGATGTTAAACGCAGGATTCAGACGATTGTAATTCCTTATTTGTCGTTTGGATTTGTGATACTGGTTTATTGGCAATTAATCGAGAGACGATTCAGAGAATCGTATATGAGTTTTGGAGGCTCGTTCCTGGGATTGCTTTCGGGAGAGTATCAGTATCTTGACTTTAATGTTCATTTGTGGTTCCTTCCGTGCTTCTTTGTCACAGTTGTGGTGTTTAATGCACTGGTTTTGTTAGGCGATAGTTTTAAGATAGGAAAGAGGTTGGCTTACATAGTCTCCGTTATGATGAGTATTGTACTGATCCTGACAGACAATGCCGGTCTGACACTCCCTGACATGCTGTGGGGATTTGACAGGACATTTAAATACATCGGCTTTTATGCTGTGGGATGCGTCCTACATGAACATAAGATTGATGGTGTGGTGAGAAAGAATCTAAGGGGGAATCCAAGCTCGGCAAGCGTAATTTGTGTAGCGGTTTTACTGGCTATAAATTTTGGATTATCCTATGCCGGATTAACCACAGGGGTGATGTGGTTTGTGACGGCGTTGACCGGTGTGGCGGCAGTTACGATTATGGCTATGTTGATAGACCATAACAGAATGCTTGAGTATTTTGGGAGGGTTTCGCTTGTTATCCTCTGTGTTCACGGACCGGTGTACCGGGTAATTGTTAAAATCGTGAGTATTCTAGTTGGAATGAGCACTGATGCAGTGAGAGAGAATGTCTTCTTGGCTATGTTTGTTGTGGCACTGGCGTTGGCTGTGTGTAATGCTGTTTACGAAGTCGTTATAAGAATTGCACCGTGGATGGTCGGCAAGTCAAGGAAATCTGCATAAGCCGTTTGATATTTGCATATGTATCGTAAGTGCTCAATAAAACTGTGGTTAGACTGTAAGTGCCTCAAAACATGGCGTAGTGTAAACCGGCAGAGTTCCTGTTATAATACCTACATCAATGTTTGAGGCACTTTTTTCTGTTCCTTTTTAAATGGCACTGCTCTGGCAGTTCTTTTGACCAGGGCAGTAGGCTGTTGATAACAGATGGATCTTCCAGATGATGATTGTTTGGCATTTCAGTGAGCAGATATTTCAGATACTCATAGACATCCAGTTCATTCGCTCTGGCGCTTTCCACCAGTGTATATAATACTCCATTTGCAAATGCTCCTTTCGGAGTATCAGCGAACAGCCATGCACGTCTTGCTGTTGCAAATGGCTTGATATTTGCCTCGCAGTAATTATTACTGACCGGAAGACGGCCGTCTTCCAGATAGGTCTCGAGGTATTTCCTCTGGTTCTGACAGTATCCGAGTGCCTGGGTCAGTTTTTCGTTTGTGGTATACATAGCGGAAGTCTTTTCCACCCACGACCAAAAGGCATCAAGGATGGGGCGTGACGCATCCTGACGCTTCTGTTTTTTCTCTTCATACGGAAGATCTTTGATCTCATCTTCAACTTTAAAAAGAAGGTTTACGTATTCCCTGCCTTCAGCTCCTTTGGAACCAGGGATCTCTTTTCCCTTTGTATCCAGCGGAATGCTTTCTATAAAGTATCTCCGTACATGGGACCAGCACAGGGATCTTTTGATGTCCGGCACAGTATCATAACCAGAGTAGGCATCCGTGATCAGGTATCCATCAAAACCTTTAAGCAGTTTCCGAGCATTCTCACCGCTCCGGCTGCGGGAATAAAAGAAAAATGCTGCCTGGATCTCTTCGCTTGCTGCACTGCGCATGACCCACATAAAGGATTCGCTGCTTGGAAGTTTCCCTTCTTCCTTATTGCATTGGATCCTGGTCTCATCCATATGGAGCAGCCCGCATTCCAGCAGTTTCTCATGAATCCTCCAGTAGACCGGTTCCAGCCATTCCTGACTGCACCTTATCACCCAGTTCGCCATGTTGCTTCTGGAAAGTACCAGTCCCAGCCGGTACCAGTCTTTTTCCTGTCTGGCCAGCGGCATTCCCATTGCAAACTTCTGATACATTATCTGTGCGATCAGGGACGGCGTGGAGATCGAATGTGCCAGTGGCGGCACCGGAACGGCAGCTTTCTGGAAATGACTCTTCACATTCGGACTTCCTTTTTCTCCACATTCTGTACACTTTGCAACCTGCTGGACAATCTGCTTCACAATCAGTTTTGCCGGACTGAATTCTACTTCTGTACGTACGATACGTTTACCGGTCACTTTCATCTTTGCTCCACAGACGCCGCATGTTTCATCCGCTGGAATTACATATTCCTCAACCTCCTGCGGAAGGCCTGCCAGCATTTCCTGACGCACCCCGGGTTTACGAGATACCCTTGTATATGGTTTTACAGTTATTTTTTCTTTGGAAAGATTTAACTGTTCTGCAAGTTCCTGTACAGATTCAAACAACGACAGCGGACCATCCATCATAACTTTTTCCGGGCATGAAGAAGTGCCTGGATCATGTTGTTGATCTGGATATTCTGTTTTCTGATCTTTTCATCACGCTCGGCAATGATCCTTTTACTGGCTTCCAGCTCCTGCGCCTGTTTTGCTGCAAGAGCTCTCAGCATTAGTAATTCTTCGTGCTCTGTCATGCTGTTTTACTCCGTACTTTTGATAGAAACAGTATAGCATTTTTTGACATTTTTATCTACTGTTTTACGGTATCTGAACCCCCGAAAAGTGCTGAATTTCAAGGCTTTCCAAGGCTTTTTCACAGCATTATCACGGAAGATCAGAAACAGCTGTTTTCATAGTCTATCTTTACCTGATGATGGGCTTTTTTCTGTTCGATCTCCAGTCCCTGGAGGAGCCATTCCACCTGCTGGAAAGAGATCTCCTTTACTTCATCCGGTGTCCTGGGCCATTGAAACTTCATATCATCCAGAAGCTTTTTCGTTGCCAGGATGAATCCATTCTGATCATACCGCAGAACTTTTATGGAATCTCTTTTTCTGTTGCAGAAGATAAAAACACAGTCTCCATTATAAGGATCCAGCTTGAAGCTGAGACTGACAGTAGCAGCCAGTCCTGGGATCTGTTTTCGAAAATCTGTGGCTCCACAGGCAAGGAAGATCCGGGTGGCTCCTTCTGCAATACGCTTCATCATAACTTTTTCAGTGTCTGAAGAAGTTTTAAAAGTGTATCCGGCTGAAAGTTATCTGGAATATAAACTTTCATTCCCTGAAAATAGATCATCAGCCGGTTATCATTGGAAGAGGAACGATTCTGAGAATAAGAGATATTGGAAGAATGCAGGACCTCTCCAAACGTTGTGATTGTTTCTTGATTTTGTCTTGCCATAAGTGCGCCTCCTTACAGTTATACCAGGGGTCAGACCCCATGAAAGACCCCATGAAATACCGATAAAGAAAATAAAACAGAGCTAAAAGATCTGTAAAAGAAACATAAAATATCTTGCAAAAACTTACCATTGGATGCCTGTGAAGCGGATCTGGAAAGAACCAGAAAAGAACTGCACAGCCAGGAGCACCTGAAATATAAGTTGGGTACGGAACTGGATAATCTGGATGTTCTTGCAGAAGATTATGACGATGAATACGAGGCTGTTCAGTTGAAGATTGACGAGGTTTATGACAGGATCGAGATTCTGGAGGAAAGGATCCGGAAGCTGAAAAAGCGGATGGAGGCTTTGAAGAAAGGCGTTCGTTCTTCTGATAATATACAGAAGATTCTTGATAACTTTGACCTGCTGTTTGAGAGAATGAACTGCGAGGAACGCAGGGAGCTGTGCAGGCAGTTCATTGAAAGAATTGATGTCTTCCAGGAAGAAAGGGAAGACGGCAGGATTTTGAAAAGGATTGTGTTTCGTTTTCCGGTTTATTATGAAGATGAAGGAAAAAGGGCAGAGAATGATGAACCGGATGAAGTGGTGACATTTGAAGTAGACTGTACAGAGCATCGGGTGACTGCTTCTGAGGCAAAAGCAACCTATGCGGAGATCAGGGCATATGTGAAAGGAAAGTATGGAATGAATGTTTCTTCCTTATATATTGCGCAGGTAAAACGGAAGTATGGTCTGGATGTGGGAAAGTCTTATAACAAGCCGGCTAAAAATAAGAATCATGTGCCGGTCTGTCCGGTGGAAAAGGAAGTGTTAATTCTGGATGCCTTGAAGCATTTCCGGATGCTGGATGAGGATGTGGAGTACAGGAAGGAGAGTGCAGTGTGAAAAAGAAATGTTATATTTATATCCGTGTTTCTACGACAATGCAGGTGGACGGCTACAGTCTGGAGGCACAGAAAGAAAGGCTGATGAAGTTTGCGGAGTTCCAGGATATGGAAGTGGTCAGGGAATACTGTGATGCAGGAAAATCCGGAAAGAGTATTACAGGCAGACCGGAGTTTCAGCGGATGCTTCAGGACGTGTCTGAGGAACGTGACGGGGTGGCGTTTATTCTGGTGTTTAAGCTGTCACGTTTTGGAAGGAATGCAGCAGATGTTTTAAACTCCCTGCAGTTTATCCAGGATTATGGAGTGAATCTGATCTGTGTGGAAGACGGGATTGATTCTTCTAAGGATTCCGGCAAGCTGACCATTACGGTGCTGTCGGCAGTGGCTGAGATTGAAAGGGAGAATATTCTGGTCCAGACAATGGAAGGAAGAAAGCAGAAGGCCAGAGAGGGAAAATGGAATGGCGGACAGGCTCCTTTCGGGTATGATCTGGATTCAAAGAACAGCACTCTGGTGGTGAATGAGGAAGAAGCGGAGATTGTGCGGATTATTTATGACAAGTTTGTGCATACGGATATGGGGGCAGATGCTATCTGTAATTATCTGAACCAGAGAGGTTATACGAAGAAAAAGGTCAGGGGGCATGAGCTGAACTATTTTGCCAGAGGACTGATCATGAAGATTTTGGATAATCCGGTTTATATTGGGAAGATTGCTTACGGGAAGAATGTTACGGAGAAGGTGAAGGGAACGAGGGATGAATATCGGCGTGTGAAGACTGATGATTACCTGCTGGCAGATGGACTGCATGAGGCGATTGTGGATGAAGAGACGTGGGAGGCGGCGAGAGAGAAAAGGAAGAGGACGGGGGTTCGGTTTGTTAAAACTCATAGTCTGGAGCATGAACATATTTTAACTGGATTGATCAGATGTCCTCTTTGCGGCGGTGGAATGAGTGGAACTGTTCAGCGACGGCAGAATAAGAAAACTGGGGAATACAAGGATACATTTTATTACAGATGTCATCACAGAAAAAAGTCGATGGAAAGATTTGTGATTACAAGCCGATGCTGAACCAGAAAATGTTTAATGCAGAAGTAGAGGAATTTATCCGGTATATGGTTGCGGGGGATGAGTTCCGAAAGTTTGTGCAGGAGAAACTGGAAGAGAAGGTGGATGTTTCTGCTTTGGAAACTGAGAGGGAGCAGCTGCAGAAACAACTGAAACAGGTACAAGGGTCGAAACTGAAACTGATACAGATGTTGGATCGCCTGGATACTGGGGATAAGCATTATACGAGAAAATACCAGGATATGCAGGACAGGCTGGATAACCTGTATGATAAGGTGGCAGAGTTTGAGGAGGCGATGAAAGATATTGATGCTAAGATTGGGGCATCTTACGGGAAAGAAATTACGGGTAAAAAACTGTATGAATTTCTTCTGGATTTTGATATACTGTATGATAAAATGACAGATATGGAAAAGAAAGAATTTATGAATACATTTATTGAGAAGATTGAATTGAAGAATGAAACTGTTAATAATGGGACAGGTCAGGGTTCGCGCATTGAACATATTGATCTTGCGTTTCCGGTGTATTATGGAGATTGTAAAGGGACAAGAATTCGTATGCCCGAAGAAAACACAGTCGAAGTCGTCTGTCTCCTGGAAAACCGCAGAACCCGTCCGGGGAAACGAAACAGCGGGAGAGTTTGACAAAAAATACGATATTATCGAGGAAAAAGTATGAATAAGAGCAGGAGAACTTTATGCAGACATGTGGGGCTGGCATTATGTCTGCTGATGATCTTTACAGTACTTCCGGTTCCTGTGGCTGCTTCGGAAACGAAGACAGATACAGAATCGAAAACAGTCAGGGTAGGTTGGTATCCGGATTCCTATCATATTACCGGTGAAAATGGTGAACGAAGCGGATATGGTTATGAATACGAACAGGCAGTTGCCGCCTATACAGGCTGGAATTACGAATATATAAAAGGCGACTGGGGAGAGCTTGTGGAAAAGCTCCAAAATGGCGAGATCGACCTGATGGCTGCACTTTCCTATACCGATGAACGTGCTGAGACGATGCTGTTCTCAGATCTCCCCATGGGAAAAGAAAAATATTATCTGTATGCAGATCTTACAAATACGGATATTTCTCCGTCAGATCTTTCTACCCTGAATGGCAAAAGGATCGCGGTAATGGAAGAGAGCGTACAGGGAACTCAGTTTCGCGAATGGGAAGAAAAGCAGAATATAAAGACACAGCATTTGGATGTGGACAGCTTTGAACGGGCGAAAAAAATGGCCGGGAATCGGGAGATTGACGGAGTGATATCTACAGAGACTCCTGCCTGGGTTGAAGCCGGAATGTCAGCGGTTGTGACGATCGGTGGCTCTGATATTTATTATGGCATCAGCAAAGACCGTCCGGATCTGAAAGAAGAACTGGATGCAGCCATGCGTTCCATGGAGTATGATAAACCATTTTACGGCGATGAACTTTACCAGAGATATCTTTCTGCACAGTCTGTTGCCGTCTTTTCCAGTGAAGAAAAGGAATGGCTGGAACAGCACGGTGAGATAGGTGTGGGATTTCTGAATAACGACCAGAGTTTCAGTACTTTTGACAAAGAAAGTGGTGAAATGACGGGTGTGATCAACGATTATATTAAATATGCAGTGGACTGTCTGGGAAACAGCAGCCTGAAGTTTAATATAGAAGGCTTTGACTCCCAGGAAGAACTGATCCAGGCATTAAAAGACGGCAGGATCGACATGATCTTTCATACCAGCCAGAACCCTTATGCTGCAGAACAAAATGACATGGCCCTGTCCAATACGGTCCTTGTTTCCAGTCTGGCAGCAGTGACCGGTAAAAGATCCTTTGATGAAAATGAAGAAAACAGCGTTGCTATACCGAAAAGTGATCTGAATTTAAAATGGTTTATTTCCTATAATTATCCGACATGGAAAATTATGGAGTATGATTCCTTTGAGGATGCAAGAAAAGCCGTACAGGATAAAAAGGCAGACTGTTTTCTTTCCAGTTCAGGCCGGGCGACAGAGTATGTCAATGACAAAAAGCTTTACAGTGTTTTTCTGACACAGCCGGACAATATATCCTTTGCAGTCAGCCGGGGAAATTCCGTTCTTCTGTCGATCCTGAATAAGACTTTGAAGTCTATGCCTACATCCAAACTTACAGGTGCACTGTCTGCCTACGATAATGCTTCCCAGAAAGTTACTCTGCTGGATTTCATAAAGGAGAATCTGTTGGCGGTGGCAACTGTGTTTATCTGTGTATTTCTGGCAGTATTGCTGGTGATCCTTGGTATCCTGCAGAAAGCCAGGAGCGCAGAGACAAAAGCCAAAAAGGCAGCCAGACAGTCTTATGAACTGAACCAGAAGCTGAAAGAGAGCCATCATGAACTGGAAACTGCCCTGATGCATGCGGAAAGTGCAAACTCTGCAAAAACTACATTTTTGAATAATATGTCCCATGATATCCGAACACCTATGAATGCTATCATTGGTTTTACATCCCTTGCTGCTTCTCATGTGGACAATAAGGAGAAGGTAAAAGAATACCTTTCCAAAATATCAACCTCCAGTGAACATCTGCTTTCGCTGATCAATGATATCCTGGATATGAGCAGGATTGAGAGCGGAAAGGTAAAGATCAATGAGAATCCGCTGCATCTTCCGGAGCTGCTCCACGACATACGTACTATCGTGCAGCCCAATATTACTTCCAAGCAGCTGGATTTTCTGATCGATACCGTAGATGTAAAAAATGAAGATATCATTGCGGACAAATTGAGGCTGACGCAGATCCTGCTGAACATTCTGAGTAATGGTATCAAATTTAACAGGACCGGTGGAACGATCAGTTTAAGGATCCGGCAGCTGAAATCTGCACCGACAGGATATGGAAACTATCAGTTTATTATCCGGGATACCGGAATCGGCATGAAGCCGGAGTTTCAGGAACATATATTTGAATCTTTTACCAGAGAAGAAACCTCAACGGTAAGCGGGATCCAGGGAACCGGCCTTGGAATGGCGATCACCAAGAATATTGTAGATATGATGGGAGGTACCATCACAGTAAAAAGTGAAGAGGGACAGGGTAGTGAATTTACGGTAAATCTGACCTTTAAATTATGTGGCGAAGCAAAAAGCTACGAAAAGATCGAACAGCTTCAGGGTCTTAAAGTTCTGGTCGCAGACGATGATACAGATACCTGTCTCAGCATTTCCGGCATGCTGACAGAAATAGGTATGCGGTCAGAATGGACGGTTTCCGGGAAGGAAGCGGTGATCCGGGCAAAGCATTCCATGGAAATGGGTGATGAATTTTACGCATATATCATTGACTGGCTGATGCCGGATATGAACGGAATTGAAACGGTAAGACGTATCCGACGGGTTATCGGGGACAGCAGCCCGATCATCATACTGACTGCATATGACTGGTCAGATATAGAAGAGGAAGCAAAAGAAGCAGGTGTAACTGCCTTCTGCGAAAAGCCACTGTTTATGTCGCAGCTACGCGAATTGCTTACAAATCCTGTTCCGAAAACAAAAGAACCGGAAAAAAGGGAATGGATTTACAATGGAAAAAGAATTCTTCTGGTAGAGGACAATGAACTGAATCAGGAGATCGCACAGACCATTTTGGAAGATGCAGGCTTTATGGTCGAGACAGCCAATGATGGTGTGGAAGCAGTTAAAAAAATGGAACAGGCGGTTCCGGGACAGTATGATCTGATCCTGATGGACATCCAGATGCCTGTTATGAATGGCTATGAAGCTGCAAAACAGATTCGTTCATTAAAAAACAGAGAAACAGCGTCTGTACCGATTGTTGCAATGACGGCAAATGCGTTTGAGGAAGACAGAGAAAAATCTTACGAAGCCGGTATGAATGGATATCTGGCAAAACCTGTCAGTGCGGAAGCTTTGATCAATACGATTGATAAGATTATGAAAGATAACTGACAGAACATTAACCGATATGTATATAAATGAATGTAAAAACTGACCAGGGGCCTGTTATACAGCCTTCTGGTCAGTTTTTACATACAAAGCAGAGAGATGATCATTTTAGGAATCAATCATATTTTGGGCAGTTCACAGTGATATGCGATGCCAAGGGGTGTAACGAGAAGAGGATGTACAGGTCTGTACACAGGAAGTTTCAGTTTCTTCTCAAAAACGGTTGTAAATTCTTTAAACATGGAAGATCCGCCTACAACGTAAACAGCCGGAACCTGATAACCATGGAGAAATTTTTCGGTAATAACAGCCATTTTTTCAACGGTTGCCTTGATTACAGGAAAAATTTCATCTTCTTTTTCCGGAGTGGTCTTTAAAATTTCCGCTTCCTCATAAGGGATTTTATAGTGTCCGGCCACAGTCATGGTCATATGGCTGCCTCCGGTAGCCTCATCGTCTGTGTAAATGACTTTGCCATCTTTCAGGATACTGATGCCGGTTGTACCGCCGCCCACATCTACAACGGCGCCGTCTGTAATTTTGAGGACAGCAGCGGCAGCGGTAGGCTCGTCTACGATATTGGTAACCTCAAAACCTGCACCTTCCAGGACATAACCGATGCTTTTGACACTGCCTTCCGAAACACCAGGAGGGATGGCAGCTGCACCGTAGGTAAGTTCTGTGCCAAGCTTTTCTTCCAGTTCATTTTTAAGCTTTGTTACAAGCTGGACGGATTCGTAATAATTAACGATCACCCCATCCTGAATGGCATGGGACGGTGCGGAAATTCCGGCGATGGGACGGTTGTTCCGGTCAACGACAGCAAGAACGGTGTTGGCAGTACCAAGGTCAATGCCCGTTTTCAGACGGCCGCGGAATTTTTTGCATTCACCGGTTTCCACAAGTTCTGCGAAATTGGACAAAGTTCTGTTTTTTAATTCCATTCAAAATACTCCATTTCTTTCGGACAAGGACAAAAAAGATTTTGTCCCTGATATGAATTTTAATAATTACGACCGGTAAAGATGGCAACGGATCTGGGCCGCATGCAGAAATCGTGCTCAATACGTGGCTCCTGGCTTTCTTCATAGAAATAACGGCCATCCCCGTCCCCAAATGTGTTGACACAGAGATACCATGCACCAGGGCGTGCAAGTTCCGGAAGCGTAACTGTTACATCTTCCCAGTATGCGTTGATAACGATGTAGATCAGGTCATCGGCGCCTTTGCTCTTATCATAACCTGCAAAGCTTACGGCGAAGGTGTGGGCATCTCTTGGGATGGTCACATCCCTTGCATCAATGTTATGGGTGTGTATGCTTTCCATACCGCATACTGCGTTTGGAAGCTTGCGGGAGATGACAGGGTGGTCTTTTCGGAACTGGATCATATATTTGAAAAATTCGAAAAGATCGTGATTTTTCTCCAGAAGATTCCAGTTGATCCAGGAAGTTTCGTTATCCTGGCAGTAGGTGTTGTTGTTTCCGTGTTTGGTGTTTCCGAATTCGTCACCTGCAAGGAACATCGGGGTTCCGCGGCTGGACATCAGTACCGCGCAGGCGTTTCGGATCATGCGGAAGCGGAGGGAAAGGACTTCCGGATTGGTGGAATCACCCTCTTCTCCACAGTTCCAGCTGCGGTTGTCGTTGGAACCATCTGTGTTGTTCCAGCCGTTTGCCTCGTTGTGTTTCTCGTTGTAGGAATAGAGATCGTACATGGTGAATCCGTCGTGACAGGTGAGGAAATTGACGCAGGAATTGTATCCTGCATAGTTGTCATTGTGATCGGAATAAAAACCGCCATACAGGTCACCGGAACCGGAAATGCTCCATGCAGCGTCCCAGGCGTTCCAGAAATCTCCCTTCAGGAAAGAACGGAGGCAGTCACGGTAACGGCCGTTCCACTCAGCCCATCTGCGGCTGGCAGGGAAAGAACCAACCTGATACAGTCCGCCGGCATCCCAGGCCTCTGCGATCAGCTTGACATTTCGAAGAACCGGATCGTAAGCAAGAAGTTCCAGAAGTGGCGGGTTGTTAAGAGGGGAACCGTCCTCATGACGTCCCAGGATACTTGCAAGGTCGAAACGGAAACCATCCACGCGGTAGTTGATGGTCCAGTAACGTAAACACTCCAGGATCATCTGACGCACGATCGGATGATTACAGTTCAGAGTGTTTCCACATCCGCTGAAATTGTAGTAATTTCCTTCCGGAGTCAGCATATAATAAACTTTATTGTCAAATCCTTTAAAGCAGAAAGTTTTTCCAAGTTCATTTCCTTCGGCAGTGTGGTTGAATACGACATCAAGAATTACTTCGATTCCATTTTCGTGGAGCTCACGGATCAGTTCTTTCAGTTCGGTTCCCTCACAGTTATGTTCTGCCTTGGAAGCATAGCTGGTGTTTGGGGAAAAGAAGTTAACGGAATTGTATCCCCAGTATTCCAGAAGACGCTTGCCGTTTACGGTACGGGCATTCATGTTCTCGTCGAACTCGAAGATAGGCATCAGCTCCACCGCATTGATTCCCAGTTCTTTGAGGTAAGGAATCTTTTCACGAAGACCGGCAAAAGTTCCCGGGTGTGTGACACCGGAAGAAGCGTTCTGTGTAAATCCGCGGACATGAAGTTCGTAGATGATCAGGTCACTGATCTTACGGGTGGACTGAGGCATGTCTTCCCAGTCGAAAGAATCGCGTACCACACGGGCGTGATAGCTTCCAATCTTCTGCTGTCCCCATTCGCGCTGACCGGCAACGGCTTTGGCATAAGGATCAAGAAGAACTTTTGTCTTATCGAAGATATGGCCTTTTTCCGGTTCATAAGGACCGTCGATGCGGTAGCCGTATTCCAGGTCTTCGATGTCCAGTCCCATGACGATCATGGAATAGACATCACCGATACGACAGGCATTGGGAAAAGGAAGAACTGCGAAAGGCTCCTCTTCTCCGGAGTGGAAAAGAAGAAGCTCGCAGGATGTACCGTGACGGGTATGTGTGGTAAAGTTGACTCCGTTGGAAAGGGGAGTAGCGCCATTTAATTCAAAAAAACCGGGACGTACAGGAAATCCCGCGATAATATCTGTGGGCCGGGATGTCAGTGTATTCTCAGAAAGCATAGTCTGATTCTGTGTTTTCATTTCCGGTATCCTCCTTGGTAGAATTTTTTACAAACAAAAAATATTATAACTGATTTTCAGAAAAAAGTACAGGCTGGTAACCTATGAAGTTCACGGGAGTTGACAGAGATTGCAGAAATGTGATAAAAACCTGTACAGAGATGAGGTGAAAAAGTGGAAGAAAAAAGAAGAGAAGAACGGGTGGCCATTTTAAGACAAAGCCGGCTCTGCAGAAACCTGGAAGAAAAAGAACTCCTAAACCTCATGGAGCAGGAAGGAACGGTACGGACTTATTCCAGAGGGGAGCGGATCTTTCAGGAAACAGACCGGCCGGATTCGGTTTACATGCTTCTTAACGGAAGTGTGATCATCGCAAAAGAGACATTTTCCGGAAAAAGGATCCTTCTGGCGCAGCTGGAAAATCCAGGGGCTCTGTTCGGGGAGGTTTATGCCTTTATGGAGAAAGTTTCCTATGATATGTATGTGGAAGCGCTGACGCAGGTTTCCGTTCTGATCATGAGCAGCCGGATCTTTACAGACAGGGAAGAAAATAGTTTAAGCCGGAAACTTCGGGAAAATCTTCTTGAGGTTTTTGCCGGGAAGGCTTACAATATGAACCGGAAGCTTCGGATCCTTGGAAGCGGCAGTCTCCGGGAGCGGATCGTTCGTTTCCTTGTGGAATGCCAGGACAGTGAAGGACAGATCCACATGAATCTTTCCAGAGAAGAGATGGCGGATTATTTAAACATTACCAGGCCGTCTCTTTCCAGAGAACTGGGAAAGATGCAGGAAGAAGGAATCCTGGAACTTGACAGGCGTCAGATCCTTGTGAAAGATCAGGAAAAAATGGAGTTATATCTGTAAGGTAACATATGTTACCGAAGAATCTCCGGGATTTTTGTATGATGTCAGTGAAAACAAAAACATTTGCAGAAATATAAAAATCAGGGAGAGATGATATCATGATAAGAAAGATCGTACACATTGACGAAGAGAAATGCAACGGCTGTGGTGCCTGCACAGCTGCCTGCCACGAAGGAGCTATTGTCATGGCTAGTGGCAAGGCGAAACTGATCCGGGATGATTACTGTGACGGACTGGGAGACTGTCTTCCGGCCTGCCCTGCCGATGCGATCCGCATTATAGAGCGGGAAGCCGCAGATTATGACGCGGAGGCAGTGGAAAAAAGAATGAAGCTTAAGAAAACAGAGGCCTCGATGCCAGCAGGGAAGCCACACGTGTGCCCCGGAAGTATGGCAAGAAGCCTTAATAAAAAGCAGGAACCGCCGGTGCAGGCAGAGCAGAAAGAAGTTCCCCAAAATGCAGGGGAACAGACAAGCCGTCTTGCCCAGTGGCCCGTACAGATCAAACTGGTTCCTGTCAATGCACCATATTTTGAAAATGCACAGCTTCTGATCGCGGCAGACTGTACTGCCTACGCTTATGCAGGTTTTCATGAGAAATTCATGAAAGATCATGTGACGCTGATCGGATGCCCCAAACTGGATGAGGGAGATTATGCAGATAAGCTTGCAGAGATCATAGGAAATAATTCCATCCGGAGTATCCGTATCGTCCGCATGGAAGTTCCCTGCTGCGGAGGCATCGAGAATGCAGTGATCCGTGCCATGGAGCGAAGCGGAAAGATGATCCCATGGCAGGTAGTGACCATTGCCTGTGACGGCACGATCAGGAAGGAGCTGTAAGGAAAGGAATAAAAACAGCATGAGTGAAGAAACACTGGAGATTTCTTTTGATGAAATAGAGAAGGAACGGGAAAAATATCTTCTGGTAGATACCCGTGATAAAGTAACTGTGGAATATGGAATGATCCCGGGAGCGATTTCTGTTCCGGAACAGGAACTGGAAGAACGGGCAGAAGAACTGAAAGGGGATAAAATCCCGGTTCTTTACTGTACCAGAGGACTTTTCAGCCAGGAAGGGGCAGGGATGCTCCGGGAAAAGGGAATTCCCGCACGGAGTCTGAAAGGCGGATATACAGGATGGCTTTTTCAGCAGATGCAGAAAGAGTCCAAGAAAGGGGACAGTGAAGAAACGGAAAATGAGGCAATGGAACAGCGCCGGAAAGATATCGAGCTGAGCATCCGCAAGAAATTCCACAAGCAGCTGTTTTCCAGATTCGCCAGAGGGATCAATGACTATGAACTGGTGAAACCGGGAGATAAGATCGCGGTCTGTATTTCCGGCGGTAAGGATTCCATGTTGATGGCAAAACTGTTCCAGGAACTGAAACGTCATAACAAGTTTCCTTTTGAACTGGTATTTCTTGTGATGGACCCGGGATATAATGAGGCCAACCGTGCGGTGATCGAACACAACGCCAAACTTCTCGGAATTCCTATCACAGTGTTTGAGACTGAGATCTTTGATGCAGTTTACAATGTGGAAAAATCTCCGTGTTATCTCTGCGCCCGTATGCGAAGAGGATATCTTTACAGTAAGGCAAAGGAACTTGGATGCAACAAGATCGCTCTTGGTCATCACTATGATGATGTGATCGAGACGATCCTGATGGGAATGCTTTATGGAGCACAGGTACAGACTATGATGCCGAAACTCCACAGCACAAACTTCGAGGGGATGCAGCTGATCCGCCCCATGTATCTGATCCGTGAGGCAGATATCAAGCACTGGAGAGACTACAATGACCTGCATTTTATCCAGTGTGCCTGCAAGTTCACTGATACCTGTACTACCTGCCGTACAGACGGCACCAGTGTTTCCAAGCGAATGGAGATCAAAAATCTCATTGCGGAGCTTAAGAAGGTAAATCCCCATATTGAAAGTAATATTTTCCGAAGTGTGGAAAACGTGAATCTTCATACAGTCATTGCCTATAAAAAAGACGGCGTGAAACATTCCTTCCTGGAAGGATATGACGACTGAAAGATATAAATAATAAAAGCTGCCACCGGAGTTATGGGCCTGTTTGAGGCTTATGGTTCCGGAAGGCAGCTTTTGCTTTTTGAGTATATGGAATTATGCGGTAAATGCGTATTGAGAACATTTACGTAATCTATATGTTCTGCTTTGCAGAATGCTGGGCGCGGGCTTTTTCCCGCTGCCTGGTAAGATCATAATATTCATTAGAGACGATCCCACGGCTGGAAAGCGCTTCGTAAGTTTTCTGCTGTGCAGGGGTCATTTTCATTCCGATGGTGGAATTGACATCTGTCAGCACGCAGCCTGTTTTTTCTACCAGCCAGAAAAGAGCGGAATCATCATCCGGGATCATTTTCCAGATTTCATTTTCCGTATATGGTAAAAGGGCCATAAGGGTCTTCAAATGTCCGTCCTGGATTAGGCGGTAATCTCCATCTGGCATGATGATGCCGTCACCGTAGAGTTCTTTTTTCTTTTCCATTTCTTTCAGAAGTTCTTCTGTAAGTTTCATGATCGGCTCCTTGAGATTTGCTGCTTGGGGCAGCTTTTTTGTGCTGTTTTAACCGAATCAAGGAAGTCCCCTGCGGGGTTGCGAATATCCGTTTGACTACGAGTTAAAAAAATAACGAACAGCGCCTATATTGTATGAAGAGAAGATCAAAATGTCAATAGGTTAAAAAATATTTTTAGCTGTTTAACAAGAGTTACAATTGTGCAATATGGATATTTTTTCGGAATGATGCGTTAAATCTATGTAAAATTCGTCGTAAAACAGGGACTCCTGTGGTATAATAAGAATATTCAAAAAATTCGAGGAAGGACGATGCAGATGTTAAAAAACTGGAACCCGGAACAGATTCCGGAAAAAGAGGATATCAAAGTGCGTTTAAGTGCTGCAAGAACCAGATTATATGAGCTGCAGATGGCTCTAAAGGAGCATAAGATTCCGGTGATCGTGTTGTTTGAAGGCTGGGGAGCTTCCGGAAAAGGCAGTACCATAAGTAAAGTGATCAAGAATATCGATCCCCGTTTTTTTAAAGTCGCAACTATGTCAGCGCCTACAGAAGAGGACCTTCGGAAACCATTTCTTTACCGGTATTTTAAGGAGATCCCGGAAGCCGGTAAATTTACATTCCTGGATTCCGGATGGATGGATCAGACCTGCCGGGAGCGCATGGACAAAAAACTGAAAGGGGATGATTATGTAAAACGGGTTGACAGCATCCGCAGATTTGAACGGCAGCTGACGGATAACGGATACGTACTTCTGAAATTCTTTATGCAGATCGACCGGAAAGATCAGGAGAAACGTATGGGCATCCTTCTGGAAAGCAAAGATACCCGATGGAGAGTGAATGAATATGATCTCTGGCAGAATGATCACTACAAGAAATGCAGAAAAGTTTTTGACCAGTATATGCAGGATACCAACACTTCTTCTGCTCCGTGGTATATCGTAGATGCCAGTGACCGGAAATGGGCGGAATTACAGGTACTGGAAACCATGATCAGCAACATCGAGGTTGCCATGGAGAACAGCAAACATGCTGTGCCGATTCTCCAGAATGTTTTTCCTCTGGTGGAGATGCCGAAATTAAGCGAGATCCCTCTGGATGGAAAAGAAGTGGGAGACGAAGAGTACAAGGCAGAGCTTAAAGAACTCCAGGCGAAGCTCGGAAGCCTGCATAATCGGCTCTACCGCAAAAGAGTGCCGGTGATCATCACCTATGAAGGCTGGGATGCTGCCGGAAAAGGCGGAAATATCAAGAGGATCACGGAAGCTCTTGATCCCCGTGGTTTTGAGGTACATCCCATCGCCAGCCCGGAACCTCATGAAAAAGCCCGTCATTATCTGTGGCGTTTCTGGACAAGGTTGCCTAAAGATGGACACATTGCCATATTTGACCGGACCTGGTATGGAAGAGTGATGGTGGAAAGACTGGAAGGTTTTTGCAGTGAGAACGACTGGAGACGTGCATACAATGAGATCAATGAATTCGAGAAGGAACTTTCCGACTGGGGTGCTGTGATCGTGAAATTCTGGGTCCACATTGATAAAGATACCCAGCTTGCAAGATTTAATGACCGCCAGAACAATCCGGAAAAACAGTGGAAGATCACAGATGAGGACTGGAGAAACCGTGAAAAATGGGATCAGTATGAAACCGCAGTGGATGAAATGCTGCAAAAGACCAGTACTGTTTATGCGCCATGGCATATCCTGGAATCGGTAGACAAAAAATATGCAAGGCTGAAAGCACTTCGGATCGTGATCGAAGAAATTGAGAAAGCGCTGAAATAACAGAAAACAGAAGTTGCCTGTGAATGCCCGTTTTATGCGGGTATAGACATGGAATCAACATAAAAAAATGCGGCAGGGTAACGGACATTATTTTATAAAAAGTTTTATAAAAGAGTGCCGGTGTATATTCTGCCGCAATGATTTTGTTATGGGTTACATAGTCAATGCAGATGGTTTTATCTGTCTGGTATAGCGTTTTGGTTAATTCCTGAGATAATTCCGCATACTGCGAAGGGCATGTTTTTCCAGGCGGCTGACCTGGGCCTGGGAGATCCCGATCTCATCGGCAACTTCCATCTGGGTTTTTCCTTCGTAGAAGCGGAGATCAATAATGTGTCGTTCCCGTTCTCCCAGCCGGTTCATGGCGTCCCGGAGAGAAATATCTTCCACCCAGTTTTCCTCCCGGTTCTTTTTGTCGCTGATCTGATCCATGACATAGAGAGTATCTCCTCCTTCGGAATACACCGGCTCAAAAAGGCTCACCGGGCTCTGGATCGCATCCATGGCATAGACGATCATTTCCTTGTCAATGCCGATCTCATCAGCGATCTCCGCGATGGTAGGCTCTTTGAGATGCTGCCGCATATAGTTTTCCCTGGTGTAGATGGTTTTGTAGGCGATATCCCGCAGAGAGCGGCTGACCCGTATGCTGTTGTTATCCCGGAGATATCTTCGGATCTCACCGACGATCATAGGAACTGCATAGGTAGAAAACTTTACCTGAAGGGTGGTATCAAAATTATCGATTGCTTTGATCAGGCCGATACAGCCGATCTGAAAAAGGTCATCTGGATTTTCACTGCTGTTCTGAAAACGGCGGATCACGCTTAAAACAAGCCGCAGATTGCCTTTGATGTACAATTCTCTGGCTTCTTCATCGCCAGCTTTGATTCTTTTGAAGAGCTCATCCTTTTCTTCCTGGTTGAGAACAGGAAGCGTTGAGGTATTTACTCCGCAGATTTCAACTTTATTCAGTGCCATCTTAGAATCCTCCTTGTCTTGTCAGTACATTAAGATGATTCTCAGAGGGCGGTTGAAATATACTTTTCCGGGGAAAATATAAAAAATAAAGGGCCTTGACAAATGTAGTCGGTTCAGTCTCCTCCCAGCCGTTTTTCATCACGGAAATCAACAAGGATGATATCTTCACCAATCTGGCGGATGCAGTCCCAGGGGATGATGCATTCACTTTCTCTTGAAAAACACCAGCAGAATTTCCCGGGTTCCGGCATGATCAGGGCTTTCAGCCGGGCGGTTTCACAGCAGAATTCCACATCAAGAGGACAGCCAAGGCTACGGCAGGTGTGGATATTGATCACTTCTTTCTGTTTCAGTTCGCAGATACGCATAAAATTCATCACCTGATATGATTTTATGGAAAATCTGTAAAATTTATGCAAGTCCGATTATTGACACATTATATGCATTTATTCTATAATAAAAACAAATTTAGTAATGATTTTTTGATCCGGAAAGGGGGAGAGTTCCGTGAGATGTCCGTTCTGTAACCAGGATAATACAAGAGTTGTAGATTCCAGACCTGTAGAGGATACTAATTCCATCCGCCGCCGCCGTCTCTGTGATGCCTGCGGAAAGCGTTTTACAACTTATGAGAAGGTGGAAACGATTCCACTGACTGTGATCAAGAAGGATCAGAACCGGGAAAGTTATAAACGTTCCAAGATCCAGGATGGTGTTCTTCGTGCCTGCTATAAGCGCCCTATTCCCATTGAGAGAGTGGAAGAGATGATCGATTCCATAGAAGGAGATATTTTCCGGTCAGAAGACCGTGAGATCAGCAGTACCAAGATCGGAGAGATCGTTATGGAGCATCTGAAGGATCTGGATGCGGTGGCATATGTACGCTTTGCGTCTGTGTACAGAGAGTTTAAAGATGTCAGTACCTTTATGGATGAGCTGAAGAAACTGATCAATTAAGAGATTAAATGAATAGACCGCAAATGCAGAATGTTCCAGGCCGATTGTCAAAAGACAGCCGGCCTTTTTTGAAATGTGAATGTTCGTTTTTTCAAAGATCGTAAAAGTGGATATAAAAAAACAGGAACCGCCCGGAAAGATCCTCTGCGGTCCCTGCTATATATATACGTTAATGATTCAGGAAACTTAATCAAACAATACCCTGAGCTTTCATAGCATCTATACAATGTATACTTAAGGTTCAGATTCTTCTTTCCCTCATTTTCTTTAGAAGCCTTGCTAAGATATGATGATGCATCACCATAATTACCCTCTTCGTACAGTTTCATTCCTGTCTGATAATAATAATTATTCGGCAGGGAGATCAGATACGGTGTAAATGTGTACTCATAATTCGTTGTCTGTGCCTTATCCGCCATCACCAGATAAAGTCCTGTGGCCAGATCCCCGGCCTTTCCTTCACCATCTGTCAGTGAAACCTCTGCAGTCGGCTTCGTACTGTCTGTCACCATACCGGCCGCCTCTGTGGCCCGCTTCAGCCATTCATCTGCGGATGTACTATCGGATGCATCCAGTGCGGAAACATCCAGCTGTGCAAAATCTCCGGATGCGGTGTAATCTCCGACTTCACTGATATCCGCCACCTTATACAGCTTCACATCCACCGTTGTTGTACCCAGATCTGCACTGACCTTGTCATCACCACCGGTCTTAAAATCTATGGAGCAATCCTTTTTGCCGGTGTCCACCATATTCGCCGCATTTGCTTTCGGCAGAACCGCAAATGCTGATAACGTAAGGGCACATGCGATCAATAATGCGCAGCTCTTTTTTATTCTCTTTTTCATCATCGCTTCATAACCTC
>OLRP01001193.1_pt1 | contig 21562 bp, 19 predicted proteins | sample 1672401 | NCBI WGS metagenome assembly OLRP01 (sample SAMEA3136682, study PRJEB25190) | human gut metagenome | reverse complement strand
GACAGAGTGGGCAGAACAGAGAGTGTTTATATGGGATGGTTTTGAGAAAATGAATCCTTATTGCACTTACGGCAGCAGGAAAAATCAATAATATTGTGCATAAAGCATTAGGTAGGAGGATAATTCAATGAAAAGAATCAGTTTTTTATTTACCGTATTACTCTGTATGCTTTTACCTGTTTCGGTATATGCGGCGGCAGAGGCGGGAATGTTCGATGCAGATGCGCGGCTCACAGTTACAGGAACTGCACCGAGCGGAACGGCTGATGTTTCCGTTTCTGTCCTCGACAATAATTTTACAATACAAGATGCTGATAATGTTAAAGACGGAGCAGTAGTTTATACAAACCAGATAAAGCCAAATAAAGACGGAGAATTTTCACTGCAGATAAATCTGAAGGATTGTCCTACCGGAGAATATCGTATTCGGGTATATCAAAAAGGCGAGAAACTGATTGATGTTATCCGTCCTTACGCAGAACAAGATGACAACAGAACAGCCATTGAAGGTTTAAACCAAGCGGCGGTTTCGGGAGTAAATGACGTTGAGGAATATATAAAGCAAAACCGTGTTAAACTGCAATTTGTATCACCGTTTGACGGTACTGTAAATTCTGCAGTTATTGCAAGGCTTCTTACTGCCGCCGCACCGTTTGATACAAATGACAAATTATCTTGTGTAAGTGCTTATCAGCGTGCGGCAGTTGCCGCAACCGTATCAGACGGCAAAATAACTAATCTGATGGATTATTCGGCTATGATAAAGCCAATGAACGAGAATCCTATGAAAAAGGTTTTATCGGCAGATTATGTAACAGATACTGCAAAGTCGCAACTGGCGCAATTTTTATGCGGACTTGCACCGTTCAATTCTTTGGACAGCTTTGACTTGGCAGTTGCAGACGCACTTATTCTGTCGGTAACAAAAAATCCTACAGGTGCGGGCGATGTAAAAACAGTAATATCATCGCTGCGTCCCGGATATAACACAAATCAACTTACCGCAGAAGTGTGCCGAAAGGTGGCATATAGTACATATCATAATTTTAACGAGCTGAGCGAAGCAATAACTAAAGCACAAAACAGTAGTGTAAGCGAAAAAGGCGGTAATTCCGGCAGTTCCGGCGTAGGAAAAGTCCCTGTAACAGTATTGGGCGGCGGAACCCCTGTTCCAAAGACGGATTCTACAAATTATGGAAATAAGACAGATATAAAAGATGAAACCGTTGATAGCTTTAAAGATATGGAGAGCTTTGAGTGGGCAGAAAGTGCAGTCAACAAACTGTTTTCCGAAGGTATCGTGAGCGGAGACGGCTTAGGTTATTTCAGACCTGAGGATAATATCACACGTGAGGAATTTGTTAAAATGCTGGTTCTGACCTTTGATATATCATCTGCGCATCAGGAGAATATGACATTTAATGATGTAGTAAGTGATGAATGGTATTACCCTTATTTGCAGACGGCATTCCAAGGTGGTATTGTAAAGGGAATAAGCGAATATACTTTTGGTGTAGGAATGTCTGTTTCAAGACAGGACGCTGCCGCACTTATAAGCCGTGCTATGAAGCTTACTGATAAATATAATGCGGATGCGGAATTATTTACTGACGAGGCTGATATTTCAGACTATGCGTTAAAATCAGTTAAGATTTTAAGGCAAATGGGAATTATAAGCGGATATGAGGATGGCTCCTTCAGACCGCTTGGGACAATAACACGTGCAGAAGCAGCAAAAATGCTTTATGAGGGCTGGACGAATGAAACCGAATATGTTTCGGTTTCATCGCCGTCCGATACAAGCGTTACAGAAAAAGAAGCAGATGATTTTGCATTTGAACTTATGAAAAAACTGGGAATATTCAGCGAGGATATTTCTTATCAGGGCAAGGTCAATCAGACTGTTTCGCGCGGTGAATTTGCTATATATCTTGCACGTATGCTGAAGTCGGATAATATTACAGGCAACGGCACAAATGAATTTATAGATGTGTCGGAGGATAATGATTTAAGCATAGCATTGTCGGGACTTAAATCAATGGGAATTGTCAAACCGGACGAAAACGGTAAATTTCGTCCGAATGACACTCTGACAGTAAGGGAAATGTCGGAAATGCTTATAAGAAGCTTCAGAAGCGCAGATATAAATGCACTTGCGGAAAGCTTAGACAATAATTATCTTTCGACGGCAGTACAGCTTAATATGTTAAAGGGAATATCTAATTTTGATACGGCAACATTTGGCGACTGCGTTGTTATGATGTACAATACACTTCATACAGAATACAGACATAATTACGGCGAAACGAAAAGCACTCTTTTGAAGGATATTTATGATATTGAATATATAAAGGGACGTGTAACCGCTAACTGCTTTACTGAAATTTCGGGTACACGGACTAATGATATAGAAAAAATCGGTATAGATGGTGTAAACTATATTTGTAATGATGAAGCACTTCATGAACTTTTGGGCTATCATTTGATTGTTTATTATACTGAAGAAAATGACGAGCGTAGTATTGTTTTTTATCGCACAGATGATAAAACATCAGTAGTGAGAATTGATGCGGAGAATATTGAAAAATATTCTGATTTTACGCTTTTCTATTATAATGGACGAAAAACTGCAAAGATAAAAATCGGACGAGATACTGCGATTATTTATAACGGTATGGTGTTAGAAACTGATTATGACAGTGCGTTTAATATTGATACAGGTTCTGTTACGATAATTTCGTCCGGAAATGTGGATACAGTGATTATTGAAACTTATGATACCGTTCGCGTAACGGGTATTGACGTATCAAGAAAAAAGGTATATGCTGAAAGAATAGAGGATGGTTCTGAGGAAGAACTTGACTTTAATAAGGATTCAGATAAATGGATATTCTTTAAAAGCTATCCCTACGGCAAGGAAGTAAATGAGAATATGTTGCTCGCGGGTGATATTCTCTGCGTTTCAAAATCTTTTGACGGCTCATATATCAGAGGTTGGCAATGCAGTCAAACCGTAAGCGGTAAGGTGGAGAAAGTGGCAGGCAATACAGATGACAGATGGGTAACGATTGACGGTGAACAATATCAGGTTGCTCATTATTACAAAGATAAAATTGTTACAGGCGAACAGACGTCTTTTGTTTTAGATATTGCAGGAAGAATTGCGTCAGTAGGAAAGCAAAGGCAGAGCGACCGCATTTTGGGATATATTTATAGACTTGTAGACGCAAGAAAAGACCACGAATATAATATCTATGTAAAAATATATAATGTTCAGCGTCAGCATGAGAATCTTGTTCTTGCTGACCACGTAGTTCTGGACGGAGAACGACGGACGAAAGATTATGTTAAACAAATTCTTTGCTCGGGTCAAGATGGTGCTTTGGTCAGACAGCCTGTTTTTTACAGAAAAAACAGTGATGGCGAAATAAAAGAATTGGATTTATCATCGCCCGCAGGACAGGAAAGAGAAAGAGATAATACTCTTGAAGAATTATTGCCCGCCGGTTCTTATTCATGGCTTTTTACTATGAAAAGCTTTGAACGAAAATATGTGATGTCAACAAAGACTTATTATATGAGAGTTCCGCCTAATGATATTGAAGATCCGGACGAAAAGCTTTTTGGTGTGCAGCAATTTTCAAATGTTACATGGTGGAATAATAACAATAAAAAAAGTATTTTGGGATTATACCGTTATGATGATTCGACGCCGTTTGCAAATCTTGTGCTTATGTCCAGCAATGACAACGCAACCTTAAGCAATTCAACCGAAATTACTATGGTAACGGATGTATACGAGCAGTGGATAGGCGATGATGAAGGAGAGTTAGTGATGACTCTGCATGGACTGCAAAAGGGTGCGGAGATTACTGCTTACTTTGATGAGGGTGTATACAAGGACGATATTGAAGAAGGCGATTTAATTCGTTATGCGACAAATTCGGCAGGGTACATTGGAGTTTATGAAAAGATTTATGACCAAAGCGAGAATACCGTACTCTGGAATATGACAGGTACTGCTGACGAATACACCTCGAACACTGTGCCGTCCGCAAATCTGAGATATACTTTCGGATATGTTAACAGTCTTTACAATGCGCCATATACTGACGGATTAAACTCTGTTATAAGCACGGGAAGAAAGCCGGATGAGGCAGAAGATACCTGGCAATTCAATTCAAATGCCACTGCTTCAACAAGGTATGTAGTCTATGACCCTGAACGACGTCAGGGCAGTCGGGTATATATGGCGGGTCTTGATGAAGTGGTTTCGTGGGAGAACTGCCATAATATAGAAAATACAACGAGAGTGTTTGTGCATACACGTCAAGGTTATCTTAGCGCTCTGTTTATTTATAAGTAAGGAGAAGATGAAATGAAATTTAGAGGTAATAAAAAGAAAAGTCATGTACTGATATACTGTATTCTATTTATTTCCATTTTAGTTTTAGTGGGACCTCTATATGCCATTTCATACAACACATTAAAAGACCAAGTCCTTAAAGATAGTCAAGCTGCTGTTAATAGAGGAATGAGCCGTTTGGATATGGAAATTGAAGTGCTTCAGAATATTCGTCTTGAGATGCAAAATGATACTAATTTTATTCGTATGAAAAATCTTCGCTCGTTTGAAGAGGTGCGTCAGTATATTATTTTTAAAGATTTTGCTAATTATTTTAAAGCTCAGACAAAAACATTCGTGCTTGCTTCCGATGCCTATATTTTTTTCCGAAGCAATAACTGCGTGGTTTCAGACAAATATCAATATGATAATATGGAATCAATATTTAATGAGCATATCATAATGGAAGGAATGGACTGGAATCAATTTCGCAATAGCTTGTTTGAGAAAAAGTCAGAATTTGATGCAAGGTATGTAGAAGATTTATATATAGACGGCGAAAAACAGCCGTCTTTGGTTGTAAGTCTTTCACTTAGTCCAAGCATCAATCAGCCGGAGGCTGTTCTTGTATGGATATATAGTATAGCCGATTTGTTTGAAGATATGAATTTGAGTAATTATCAAGAGATTTTTGAATATGTGGCATTTAACGATGAAATTATCTTTGCAGATGGAAATGAACAAAATCGGGAATCCCATCAAATTGTTGACGGCTGTAAAAATATCAATCTGAAAGTAACAATGGATGTTTCGGAGCAATATTTTGACAAGAATATGAGAACGTTCAGAAACTTTTTGATTATATATCTGGCAACCATGATTATTTTTATAATTTGTCTGGAATTGGCTTTGAGTTACTGGAAGAACAAGCCTATAAAACAAATGGTAAAACTTATGGCAAACTTAACAGGTGATAACAGCATTTCTGATAAGGATATTGAATATATATCTGATACAATGAAGCAGATTAATCTTGAAAATCAACAATATTACAGAGATATGCTGAATTTCTTGTTTTTCAAACGGCTGGACGAAAACGAATGCGAATTTATACGAAGCAAATACTCTGATTTTGGCAACCCGTTTTTCTTTGCGGCGTTTTTCGGAGAGAGAATAAATATCCGTATTTTAAATCTGTGTATGGAAAAGTACGGTGTAAAATCACAAAGAATACTATCACCTCAGGAGGGAGAATGTATTGTATTTTTTAACTATTCTAAGGAGATGGATATTGACGCCTTGCGTGAAACTCTTGCCGAAGTTGTGGATATACTGAAAGTATATGATGTTCAGACTTCAATTTTGATAAGTATTCCATGTAATGATGTTTCAGAATTTTACGATGCCTATCAATATATTAAAAACAATTATCGTTTTATTGATTACAGCGGTGTGTTTTTGTTTGAAAACAGCGACAGTAATAACAGTATTAAAAACGACAGAAAGTATTTGTATGACAGTCTGTATAATAATTTAATACAAGGTAATGCTTTTGAGGCAAATCAGGCAGTATATAAGCTTTGGTATCAGGTTATGATTAACGGTTATAACAGTGTAGATCCGATACGAAAAATGTTTTACCGCCAGCTGGGTATTTTGGAGGATGCGGCTGAAAAAGTGAATTACAGAGGAGAGCTTACACGGTATGATAGCAAAAAGAAAATCAATGATTTAGCATTTTCTATTGCGGATGATGTTGAGAATATATGCTCCTTGATTTCTTTGCATGAAAATCAAGAAAACGGACGCATACAGGAAATTATATCTTGGATGAACGAGCATTTTAATGAACCTGATTTTTGTATGACGTCTATGGAAAACAAATTCGGTGTGTCCGGTAAGACAATAGGCAAGATTATAAAGTCTACCACAGGTAAAACATTTCAAGAATATGTGGAGGGGTGCAGAATAGAGCTTGCTAAACGATTAATTACACAACCTGACAGCAATATGAAAGTAGTGGTTCAGGAATGTGGATTTATTAACTACGATACATTTTACAAATTCTTTAAGAAGCACACAGGGGTTTCGCCAAAGCAATGGAAGAATAATATCGACAGGAGTATGTAGATTGTATTTCTTTGTTAAAATGTAATTAATTATTAAGAGAGGTAATAATTATGGAAAGACTTATTAAGATAGGAAAGATAAAGCCAAGAAAGGCATCAGAAATTAAAAATTCTCGTATTGGTATCGGGTTTGAAAAGTTGGACAGAAAAGTGTTTAACCCTGAAAAAGCTTATGACAAGCTTGCGATGATTGGAGCAAAGTGGGTTCGTATTCAAAGCGGTTGGGAAAGAACCGAACAGGAAAAGGGCGTTTATGATTTTGAATGGTTAGATAGTATTGTAGACAATTTGCTTGAACGCGGACTTGTTCCATGGATAAATTTAGCTTACGGCAACGGACTTTATGATGATGATGCGGCAAAGGTTTTTGGCGCAGTCGGTTGCCCGCCCGTAAAAAGCGAAGAAGCAAAAAAAGGCTGGGCAGATTATATTACTGCTCTTGCCGCTCATATGAAAGGCCGCATTTCTTATTACGAGGTGTGGAACGAGCCTGACGGCGAATGGTGTTGGAAGCATGGCCCCAATGGCAAGGAATATGGTCAGTTTGTTGTTGATACATCGGTTGCTTTAAAAAAGGGCGACAGCAGTGCAAAGGTCATAGGCGGCGCAATATGTATGGCAAAACCTTTAGATTTTGCATATGACGCATTCAGCGTTGGAATAGGAGAGCATATAGATGCGATTAGCTTTCACGAATATGTCATAGATGAAACGGTGGTATTCCGCCATGTAAAGGCTTTGCGTGGATTATGCAATAGATTTAATCCCAATATAGAGATTATCCAAGGCGAATCGGGTTCTCAATCGAGAAGCGATGGCAGAGGTGCAATGAGAAAAGGTGCATGGACACCTCATAAGCAGGCAAAACAGCTTTTGCGTCATCTGATGGCAGACTTAATGACTGAGGTGAAATTTACTTCGTATTTTTCCTGCATGGATATGATTGAAGCACTCAACGGCACAGTCGGTGATTTAGTCAGTTATCTTGATTACGGATATTTCGGTGTACTGGGAGCTGATTTTGACGCACAGGGACGTTCTGTTGGAAACTATACGCCAAAACCGTCATATTACGCACTGCAAACAATTTCCGCTATTTTCTCTGAGGATGTTCAAAAGGCGGATTTGCCGATTATACGATGGCCTGAGGTGTCGGACAGATTGTTTGGCTTTGACTGTGATGACCCATCTATTGTAGAGGGCGGATTTAAGTGCGAAAACGGTTCGGCGGCATTTGTATACTGGAACAGTACCAATTTGATGACTACAGATTTTGAATCTACTGTGACCTTCTATACAGCAGGGCTACCGGATAAAATACGATTAGTAGATTTAATGGACGGAACGGTTTATGAGTTGCCTGAAAGTATTTTAGAAAGCAAGGGAGAAGGCAAATATGCAATACATAATATTCCTATAAAGGACTATCCTATGGCATTACTTTTCGGAGATTTTAAAGAAATAAATATATAAATATCAGAATACGAAGATATTTTATAACAATTTAGAAAGGCTATGGTGATTAGCGTGAAGAGAATTTTGTTTCAGGGAGACTCAATTACCGATATGTACAGAGTCAGGGATTTAGACCATTATGCAGGCTGCGGTTATGCAACATTGGTGTCAGCTCAGTTAGGATATGAAAATCCGGGTGAATATACATTTATAAACCGTGGTATAGGTGGCGACAGAAGTATAGACATATTGGCGAGAATAAAAAAAGACGCAATAAATTTAAAACCCGATTATATGAGTATTTTTGTGGGTGTAAATGACGCATGGGCGGAAATTGACACCGGCAACGGAGTATCGCCTGAAAATTACGAAAAATATTTAAGTCTGATTATAGACGAGGTAAAGGTGGCACTGCCGGATATAAAGCTGATGATTTTAGAGCCGTTTGTTTTAAAGTATCTTATTTTGCCGGATAAATATGAGGAATTACGTGCGATGGTTGAAGCAATAGCTAAAGCTGCAAAAAGAACTGCGGAAAAATACAACATAAAATTTGTGCCGCTGATGAAAAAATTTGATGATGCACTGAAATATGCACCCGTAGATTTCTGGACGGCGGACGGCGTTCATCCCAAAGCGCCGGGACATGAGCTTATTAAAAGAGAATGGATAAAGGCATTTAATGAAATAAAGTGATGGGAGGATTGGCTATGCAAAATACCAAACAGAAAAAATCAAATTTCAGAGCATCAGCTGTTCCTCTTGTAACAGTTGATCCGTATTTCAGCGTATGGTCATTTTCAGACACACTTTATGGAGATGCTACCAGACACTGGACAGGGCGTGAAAATCGAATGAACGCAGGTATAATTATTGATAATACTTATTATTCGTTAATGGGTACGTTTCACAGCAGTAAACGTCAGGTTTTCAGCGGACTTGAAGTTATTGAACAGAAAAGCATCAATATAAGCCCTCTTATCACTACATATGAATTTGAAAATGAGCTTGCGCGTGTCAAGCTGGAATTTATAACTCCGCTTTTACTGCGTGAGATTGATATTTTGTCAAGACCATTATCGTACATAGAGTACACTGTGGAAATCAAAGATAAGAACGTGCATGATGTAAGATTTTACTTTGATATTTCGCCGGAGTGCTGTGTTACCGACTGGACACAGGAGGTTGAGCTTAAAAGCAGTGAATTTGGCATTTTCTGTGGCAATACTGAACAGAAAGTTCTCGGGCGAACAGGAGATAATATCTGTATAGATTGGGGATACCTCCATTTAATTCACAAGGACGCACGGTTTATACAACGCGGAATTGACCTTTATAAATGTCGCTTTGTTATGTCTGAAGCAGACACAAAAAAGACTTACAATGCGTTTAATGAGGCAGTCGTTATGGCAGTTGTCACGGAGGAAATGAGTGGCGTAATCGCCATTGCGTACGACGATATAAAATCCATAGAATATTTTGGTACGCATCTTGATGATTTTTATAAAGAGTCTGACGGCAGCTTTAATAATATGGTTAAAAAAGCAGTTTCGCAGTATAGAGAGATTAAGAAAAAATGCGTTTTATTTTCAGAGGAGCTTAGTGAAGAAGCATCAAAGGTCAGTACAGAATACGAAAAAATTATTTCATTGATATATCGCCAGGTAATTGCGGCTCATAAGCTTGTTCGTGACACAGACGGAAATATCTTGTTTATATCAAAGGAATGTTTCAGCAACGGCTGTGCGGCAACGCTTGATGTGTCATATCCGTCAATGCCTATGCTGTTAAAGTATAATCCTGAGCTTGTAAAGGGAATGCTTCTGCCGATTATTAAGGTTGCAAGAAGCGGAAACTGGGATAAAGAGTTTGCTCCTCACGATGCAGGCTGCTATCCATGCCTTAATGGACAGGCTTACGAAAAGGAAAGTGACGCTCAAATGCCTGTTGAGGAATGTGGTAATATACTGATTATGACAGCTGTTCTGTGCAACACATTGGGCAACAATGATTTCGCAGAGGAAAACGAGGATTTGTTGAAAAAATGGGCGGAATATCTCATTGAAAACGGTTATGACCCCGGCGACCAACTATGCACTGATGATTTTGCAGGGAAGTGGCCGCATAACTGTAATCTAAGCATAAAATCAATCATTGCTATAGGAGCATACGGAAAATTGTTTGATGACAGGCGTTTTACAGATATTGCAAAGAAATATGCAGAACTGTGGGTTAAGGACACATATGCTGAAAAGGGGACGCTTCTAGCATTTGACAGAAAAGATACATGGAGTATAAAATACAATATAATATGGGACAAACTGCTGAATCTTGGATTGTTTCCGAAAGAGGTATACAAAAAAGAAGTTGAAGCATATAAGGCAAAGATGTGTAGATATGGTGTACCGCTGGATTGCAGAAGCGATTATGCAAAAACGGATTGGCAGGCGTGGACAACGGTAATGACCGAGGACAGCGAATATACCGAAACGGTATACAGGAAAATTTATGATTACATAAATGAAACCGTTGACCGTGCTCCTGTAAGTGACTGGTACAGCGCAGAGCGCGGACGGCAGTATGTTTTTCAAAATCGAAGTGTTTTGGGTGCTTTGTTTATAAATATTATGTAGAATAGGTGGTAATAAAATGAGTTTTCCGAAAGATTTTTTATGGGGTACTGCAACAGCGGCATATCAGATAGAGGGCGCATGGAATAAGAACGGAAAAGGACTTTCTATCTGGGATCTTTTCTGTGAAAAGACAGGTGCTGTAAAAAACGGTGATAACGGACATACAGCGTGCGATCACTATCACCGTTACAAAGAAGATATTGCACTTATGAAAAAGCTTGAAATAAAAGCATATCGTTTTTCAGTCGCATGGACGCGGATTTTACCGAACGGTACAGGCGAGGTCAATAATAAGGGTATAGAGTTTTATAATAATCTTATTGACGAGCTTATAAAAAACGGCATAGAACCTGTAATGACAATGTATCATTGGGATTTACCCGCCGAGCTTCATTACAGAGGCGGCTGGCTAAATCCTAAAATTGCAGATTATTTTGAGGAATATGCGAAAGTAATCGCTGAAAATTTTACGGACAGAGTGAAAAAGATTATTACAATCAACGAACCTCTCTGCATAATCGGTCTTGGATATGCGGAGGGTATTCATGCTCCCGGTTTAAAGCTGTCACAGCGCGAATATTTAAAGTGCGCCCATAATTTGTTGGTTGCACACGGAAAAGCTGCAAGGGCGTTAAAAAAATATGGAGCTAAAGATGTACAGGTAGGCATTGCACCTAATATGGATAATTTTTATCCGCTTGATGAGAACAATATCACCGATATAAATGCGGCGACAGATAAAATGTTTGAAATTGAGCACCAAAATCCGCGTGCGTGGATAAATCATGTAAATTGGTGGCTTGACCCTGTTATAAAGGGACATTATCCGCTTGAGGGTAAGGGTGAATATGACAGCTTGCTTCCGAAAAATTATGAAAAAGATATAAAAGACATTGCTGAAACAGTTGATTTTATATGCTTTAATCTGTACTTCGGAGCACCCATCACCACCGATAAAAATGGAACTGCAGTTATGGCTGAATTAGATGCGGCTAAAACACAGGTTGGCTGGACTGTTACACCCGATGCTATAAAGTGGACTGCAAAGCTTTTATATGAAAGATATAACGTGCCGATTTATGTGAGCGAAAACGGAATGGCTTGCCATGATACGGTTTCTCTGGATGGTAAGGTGCATGACCCTAACAGAGTTGATTATCTGAACAGGTACTTATTAAAGCTTGGTGAAGCGATTGACGAAGGTGCTGATGTAAGAGGATATTTTGTGTGGTCGTTTATGGATAATTTTGAGTGGGCGGAGGGCTATGACCCACGCTTCGGAATTGTATATGTGGATTACAAAACACAGAAGCGTATTATTAAGGACAGCGGTTACTGGTATGCAAAAGTGATTGAAACAGGCGGTAAAAGTTTATGTGATTGAGGGGATGAAGATTAAATGAAAATAACATGGCTTGGGCAGGCCGGACTGCTTTTTGAATCAAACGGAATAAAGCTTATAGTCGACCCGTATTTGTCGGACAGTGTGGAAAAGATAAATCCCCAAAATTTTCGTCGTGTTCCTGTCAAAGAGGAACTTTTTGGAGAGGACATTGATATTATTGTGATAACGCATAATCATCTTGACCATCTTGACCCCAAAACGCTTGAAAGGTTTTTAAATACAGATCGTGTTTTGACTGTGCTTGCTCCGTATTATGCGTGGCAGGAAGTACGAAAGCTCGGCAGAAATCATAACTATGTTATGTTTAACCGCGGTACGGTCTGGACACAGAACGGTATAACCTTGACGGCAGTGAAGGCAGAACATTCTGACTTAACGGCAATAGGCTTTATTGTAGACGACAGCAAAGAAAAGCTTTACATCACGGGAGATACGCTCTATAACAAAGATATTTTTGCCGATTTGCCACAGGATATTGACACTGTATTTTTACCGATAAACGGTGTCGGCAATAATATGAATATTACCGATGCGAAAAGATTCGCAGTGAAAACAGGTGCAAAAAATGCAGTACCTGTTCATTGGGGAATGTTTGACGAGCTTGACCCAACTGAATTTGATTTAGAAAATGCGGTTATACCGACAATATATGAGGAAGTGAAATTGAAATGAAAGTAACAGATATTAAAACTTTTGCAGTAGATTGTTTTCGCACGAATTGGGTCTTTATAAAGGTTTATACCGATGAAGGCATTGATGGAGTCGGAGAGGCCACGCTTGAATATAAGGAAAAGGCACTTATAGGAACGGTAGAGCATATCAAGGAATATCTTGTCGGACAAAACCCGCTTGATATTGAAAAGCATTGGCATAATATCTATCGCGATGCGTACTGGCGTGGCGGCGCAGTTCTGATGTCGGCATTGTCAGCGGTAGAAATGGCGTTGTGGGATATTCTCGGCAAAAGTCTTAATGTGCCTGTGTATCAGCTTATGGGCGGCAAGGTGAATGATAAGGTTAGGATATATGTAAACGGCTGGTTTGCGGGCGCAAAAGAACCTGAGGAATTTGGAGAAAAGGCGAAAACAGCCGTAAAGCGCGGCGTAACCGCAATGAAATGGGACCCTTTCGGCAAGAACTATCTTAATATTTCAAATGCCGAGCTTGATAAAGCACTTCGTTGTGTTGCATCAGTGCGTGAAGCAGTGGGCGATAAGGTAGATTTGCTGATTGAGGGACACGGACGCTTTAATATTCCGACAGGAATTAAAATCGCAAAGGAGCTTGAACAGTTTAAGCCGATGTTTTTTGAAGAACCCGTACCGCCCGATAATCTTGACGCACTTAAAATGGTTCGTGATAAATCGCCTGTTGCAATTTCGGCAGGTGAAAGACTTTATACGCGCTGGGACTATAAGAGAATGTTTGACATTATGGCGGCGGATTACATACAGCCAGACATTTCGCATGCGGGCGGTATTATGGAGCTAAAGAAAATCGCAGCAGAAGCGGAGAGCAGATATATTCCATTCGCACCACATAATCCATCGGGACCTGTCGCAAATGCGGCAACGCTACAATTGGCGGCAAGCTGTCCTAATTTTGAAATACTTGAAATTATGTATTCAGACGTGGACTACCGAAAGGATATAACAAACGAGAGTTTGGAATATAAGGACGGTTATATCACCATTCCCGATAAGGCGGGGCTTGGTATTGAGATTAACGAGGAGGAGTGTCTGAAACACCCATATCGACCGCATACACTAAGACACTATACGGGTGCATTAACAGATATTCGTCCGGCTAAAACGGAATTTTATTTTTAAGCCCGGCGGTGAAATGTCAAGAGGGCAATCAGCAATAACAAAAGAGTCAATGAAATCATTCTTGGGCAAGTCATTGTAAGCTTCTTTGAATTTACTGACTTGCTTAAGATTGAGGACATGAATCTTTGAATTAAAACGAGCTAATGCAGCATCTTCCCTTAGAAAATAAACAAGGTTATCACCATACACAGAGGTTGCTTCAAGACCTATTAAAACAGAATCTAAGGAGCAAGATGTCATAGCAGAAAGAATTCTTTTTACCAACTGTGAAGAACCGGTATGTGAGTTAGCAACAGAAAAGTTACTATGTTTACTTCCGTCAGGGAGCATGAAATAAACGACATTGGATTTGCTGCTTACATCAATACCGACGTAAAGTGGGTTCATAAAAATCACCTTCTTTCGTTAAAATTTTAAGTGTTCAATCGGTTTGGTAAAACCCATGATTATGGAGCATCAATACTCTCGCATATAAGAATCTGACTTAATAAGGACAGATGCGAAACCACACTGCTAAATGGTTGTCCCAAAGCTTAAGAAAACAGCCGGTCGATTTGAAGTTAACTTCCATATCAGGGGAACAGACTAATTATGAAGCAACCGCAATGGTTCAACAGGAGTGAAAAGAACTATTACCTAATTGACACCAAGTCAATTATATCATAGGTTTACCAAAACGATTGATATTTTGAATATAAAAATATATCTATAAAGATATTATACGAGGAGTGAAAAATATGGAGAAATCGGTGTTTATAACAGGAGCAACGGTTAATACAGGACTTGGAATAGCTGAGAAATTTGCAAAAGAGGGGTATAATCTCTTTCTCGGTAGCCGAAATGCGGAAAATGCAGAAAAAACAGCAAAGGAATTGTCAGAAAAATATGGTGTTTATGCAAAGGGTTATGGTATGAAAATCTTTGATGAAGAAAACACAAAAGAGATTTTTAAAGATATAAAAAACAGCGGATATTCAGTTGACACACTTGTGTTAAACGCAGCAAATTTAGGTATTCGTCAGCAGTTTTTTGATGTTTCGATAGACGACTTTATGAATGTTATAAATACAAATATTGGCTGGAATTTTATGCTGTCGCGTGAGGCGGCAATTCAAATGAAAGAAAACGGTGGCGGTTCTATTGTGTTTGTAAATTCAAACACGGCTTACCGTGCAATCCCCGACAGAATTGCATACAGTGCATCAAAATCCGGAGCACTTGGTATGATGAGAGCACTGGCACTTGATTTGGGTAAGTACAATATTCGAGTAAACGCCGTGCTTCCCGGTATGATAAAAACAGACCGTTGGGAAAGCAATTATAATGATTGCAGAAGCGCACTGTCGAATTATACACCGCTCGGCGACATTGCGGATTTTGAGGATATAGCAAATGCGGTCTGGTATTTTGGAAGTGATAACTCAAAAAATACCACAGGCGCAGAGCTTACTGTTGACGGCGGCAATATGATACAGCTTTATCCGATAGTATCTGAAAAATAATAAAAAACCTATATCGCTCATCTCAGAATATACGGAGATTTTTGTTACCCCAATAAGCTCATCTCTCCCTCTTATTTGTACCGTGTATTCTGTAATGAGCGATATATTGATATTAAGAGTGAAATACAGTGTATGTATGAATAGACTTGAGGACACAAAGCTCAATTAACGAAATAGCTTAAGCTACGGCGATTATGAGGCACAGGAGTACTTTTTGAAGCTTGTAAAATAGCTTTAACATAAAAACAAAAAATTTAATGGGGAAATGCTCGGTAAACAGTGTGGTTACTTAAAGTAATCAAAGGATATAATGCACGTGTGATATTCTCGGTCAAGACCGAAAACGCATATACACAAATAAAAGAGTTACTCTTCTATGCTCACATGAAAGCGAGCGTCGAAAAAATTTTAAACAGCGAAATGGAATATTAACATAATTGCATTATTGCGTAAGTAGTGATATAATTATTTCGGTGATTAATGATGAAGAACTTTTATGAAAAAGTGTATGACATAGTGGCACAGATACCGAAAGGGACAGTTACAACGTATGGGTGTATCGCAATGAGGTTGGGAAACATACGGCTCAGCCGACTTGTCGGAAATGCGTTGCACGCAAATATTGACCCTGTAAACATTCCTTGTCACAGAGTAGTAAACCGTGAGGGAAAGTTAGCACCGATGTATGTTTTCGGCGGAATTGACGCTCAAAAAGAGCGTCTTGAAAATGAGGGGGTTGTGGTTGACGGCGACAAAGTTGATTTGAAAAAATATTTATGGAGATAAATGGCAGTAAAAAAACTGCCCGTTGAGTCTGTCGACAAAATGTCGACAAAAAATCATAAAGTTCCTCAATAGTCGAAACTTTAGATTTTAAGCAATTTCTGTCGCATAGGTCGTCAGAAATGATTTTTAATGAGGTTGCATTTTCAGTAGTTTTGCCTATGGCAAAACTACTCTGTGTGCGTCGAATGTCTTTCCGGTACGCCATCAAGCAACCAAAAATAAAGTAGACAAAACCATAACAGTTTTGTCTACAATTTGAAGGGACTGCGTGCAGTCCCTTATTTGCTTTTTTATTATAAATATGATATTCTAATAAAAAAATTGAATGGAGAAAGTTATGAACATACAGATATTTGGAAAATCGAAGTGTTTTGATACGAAAAAGGCGGAGAGATATTTTAAGGAGAGGAAAATAAAATATCAGCTAATCAATATGACCGAAAAGGGTATGAGCAAGGGTGAATACAACAGTGTCAAGCAAGCGGTCGGCGGATATGAAAACTTAATTGACGAAAAGGCAAAGGACAAAGACACTCTTATGCTTATAAAATATCTTGCCGACGAGGCGAAAGAGGACAAACTGCTTGAAAATCCTCAACTATTCAAAACACCGATTGTCAGAAACAGCAGACAGGCGACTGTCGGCTACAAACCGGAGGTATGGAAAACATGGGAATAAAGCGAGTTCCGACGTATTTCAATGAATTTGTCTGTATCGGCGGTGCGTGTGAAGATAACTGCTGTATCGGCTGGGAAGTCGATATTGACGATGAGAGTCTTGAAGTTTACAAATCGGTCAGCGGTGCATTTGGTGACAGGCTACGCCGTTATATGAATGACGAAAATAGTTTCACGCTTAAAAACAATCGTTGTCCATTTTTGAACGACAAAAATTTATGCGATATTTTTATAAACATCGGCGAGGACAAGCTCTGCACCGTTTGTACGGAATATCCGCGATTTACCGAAATATACGGCAGTTTAACTGAAAAAGGTCTTGGAATGTCGTGCGAAAGTGCGGCGGAATTTATCTTTAAAAGCGACAAGACTGTAAGTTTTGAAACGGAAAAGTTTGACTATGAAGAAGAATGTGACGAAGATTTTTTGAGGGTACTTTTGAATGTGCGTGAAAATATTTTTGACGTGCTAAAAAATCGAAAAATGAGCATATCGGACAGGGTTAAAACGATTTTAAATTATGCGTATGATGTGCAGGACAAAATCAATAACAACAACGTTGACAAAATACCTCAAAGTGTGGATAACTATGATTTTTCGCAAAGCGAAAAGTGTATAAATGACATAAAAGAGTGTGTCAAGCTATGTTTAAGCCTTGAAATTATGGAGGACAGCTGGACGGGTGTAATTGAAAACACGCTCGGAATTTTTGACGATTACGATAATTTAAGCAGTGAATTTGATTTATACATAAGCGGACGCGAATACGAATATGAAAATTTGCTTGTGTACTTCATATACCGATATTTGCTGAAAGCGGTGTTTGACTGTGACGTGCTGACAAAGGTGCGTTTTGCGGCGGTGTCGTATGTGATTATACGTCAGCTTGATATTGCACGTTGGCTTAGAAACGGAAAGGAATTTTCGCTTAAAGACAGAATAAAAAATTGTGTGTTGTATTCAAAGGAGGTTGAGCATTGTCAGGATAATATTGATTTCTTTGACGAGGAATTTTTGTTCAACCCAATCTTTGAACACAACAGATTTTTGAATTTAATTTAAGTTTTTTCGATTTTGTATTGCAAAATATAATAATTGACGAAAAAGAGCCGAGCGTTTTTGTTGCCGGTTTACTTCCGTTTTCTTCTCCGATATGTCTGCCTGTTAAAACGGTACAACCCATTGAACAGCCGATTACAAAGCTTGTAATAATTCTGCATAAGCTGACTGCCTATGTTTACGGCTGAAATCAACGACGTGCTGTTATACGCACCGACAACGGTATTACGGTATTATTATATATTCCTTATTCGGTTTTGCCAACGCCTTTTGTAAAATCGGTCAAACTTGACACATTATAAGTAAAATAGATTACTATATACAAAATACGGTGTTTTCAGTATGGAGGAAATTATGACGCATTTGAATTCTGCGGTAAAATTACTTGACAGAGCCGCTGAAAAGTTTAACGATAAAATTGCAATATCAGATGAATGGAGCGAAATTAGTTTCAGTGAATTGCAGAGAAAGGGAAAGGCTGTCGGAACGGCACTTGCAAAGACAACTCCGCAAGGATATATGCCTGCACCTGTTATGGTGTATTTGAAGAAAAGCATATCGTGCTTGGTTTGTTTTATGGGTGCGTGCCGATTTATAAGAAATTGTGGAACATCGTAAAAGAAGGAGCACTTGGAAAAGTCCAGATCATAACAATGAATTTTGGCAGTTTTAAGGAATATGATATGAAGAACCGCTTTTTCAATCTGAATCTGGCGGGAGGAGCAATGCTTGATATTGGTGTCTATGCACTTTCGATTGTCCGTAGTTTTATGGATGAGACTCCAACCAATATATTAAGTCAGTGGAAACCATCTCCGACAGGTTCCGACGAGCAGGCAACTGTTTTGCTGCAGAATTCACAGGGACAGATGGCAACAGTAGCATTATCCATGCATTCAAAACAGCCAAAACGCGCCATGATCAGCTGCGAGAAAGGATATATAGAAATTATGGAATATCCGCGTGCTGATAAGGCAGTTATCGTGGACGCCGAAACCGGGGAACGGACAGAAATCACAGAGGGTGAGACTGCTAATGCATTGTATTATGAAATGCTGGATATGGAGCAGGCAGTGCGCAGCGGTAATGCAGATGGAATGCATCTGGAATATACGAAAGATGTCATGGACATTATGACAAAACTTCGGAAAGACTGGGGTATGAAATATCCGGAAGAGAACTGGGATTAGATTTTTAATGAAAAAGGAGAGAACATAAATATGAAAATCGTAGTATTAAACGGAAGTCCACGTAAAGGTGGAAATACAGAAATTATGACGCAGGCATTTACAAAAGGTGCTGAGAAAAAAGGGCATGAAGTAGTCAACTTACCTGTTGGTACCATGAAAATCCGTGGATGTATGGCGTGTGAGTACTGTTTCTCTCATAATGGAGAATGTGCACAGAAAGACGATATGACACAGGTGTATGCAGAATTGAAAGATGCGGATATGGTTGTATTTGCATCTCCGATTTACTGGTTCGATATCACTGCACAGTTAAAAGCAGTCATCGATCGTTTGTATGTGGGGGCAACAGCAGGATTTCATTTTCATAAAACAGCGTTGTTGTTAGATGCCGGTGCAGATCATGTATTTGATGCTGCAATCGAACAGTATCGTGCAACAGCTGCTTATGTGAAGTGGGAGAACTGTGGAATCATTACTGTTCCAAATATGGAAAGCAAAGGCAGCATGAGTACCTGTCCGAAGCTGACAGAGGTAGAAGCATTGGGAGAGTCTTTATAATGCAGAAATACAGACATATTGTGCAGTATTATGAAACAGATAAAATGGGGATTACACATCATTCAAATTATATCCGTTGGATGGAAGAAGCCAGAATTGATTTTCTCAGACAGATTGGATGGGACTATGCAAAACTGGAGTCAATAGGCATTATATCTCCGGTTATAGCAGTAAACTGCAAATATAAAAAAAGCACAACCTTTGAAGATGTTATTGACATTGACGTCATAGTAGAAGAATTCAAAGAAGTAAAATTGAAATTGCAATATACTATGACAAATGCGCATGACTTCGAAGTTACCGAATCCAACTAACTGAACCTTTCCGCCCTTTGCCAGTTCTTCTGCTACTGCATCAGTAAAAGCCTTAACTGCCTTTTCTGCATCCTTTTTAGAAATTTCTGCCTTCTCAGCTACTGCTGCGATTAACTCTGTCTTGTTCATCAATGTTTTCCTCCTAAACCGGATCCGAAAAAACAGGCTCGGACCGTCTTTATTCTTGTCAGTGATACCCTATCATTTATATCTGCTTTACTATGATTTGTCAAGGTTTTTTGGCCTTTTCCTGCATTTTTATCCGGGCCCAGAGAGCCTCTCCTTCTTCGGCCGAATTTATCTTTTCACCACCGAATACCCAGGGGTGTCTGCGCACCATTTTTTCGCAGATCCCACCTATCACATCATCTACAGAAAACAGCCCTTTTTCCTTTGCGATCTGGCTGTTTAACATCACCTGAAAGAGCACATCTCCCAGTTCTTCACACAGATTTTCCATGTCCTCATTGTCCACTGCCTGAACCGCTTCCTCTGCCTCTTCCCTCATATATTTTCGCAGGCTTTCAAAGGTCTGTTCCCGGTCCCAGGGACAGCCATCTTCTGCCCGTAATTTCGCGGTGATCTCTACCAGATCTTTAAATGTATACATGATACAGTATCCCCCTATTTCAATCCATTCAGGCGCTTTGTCAGCTTCTCCATTTTATTATTTCCATCACCCGGTCTTCATCCTCTTAATGACTTTCAGACGGGTAAATTCTTCCCTTTCCTTCTCTTCCAGAGCATTGGAAATAGACTTGGACAGCTCTTCATAATGAGGAATGGTAATGTTCTTCAACGCATTGGCACGCTTCTGAGTCTTCTTAATAGAATTTGCCAGCCGGTACGCAGAATTTTCCACCATAGACAGCTTAATGGTCAGCTCCTTTACCCGCTCAAACCGTTCTCTGGCAATATCCAGGGCTTCAGAGGTATTGTTAAACCCATAAGCCAGCTCCATAGGCTTTTCCTGATGCTGCACCAGAGGGATTTCCGTTCCCATGATACTTCTTGCCTTGATCTTTACCGTATCGTCCACAGGAACGGACATTCCGATCTCCTGGACATAATTGATGCCCAGTTCAATATTGGCACTCTGCAGCGCTTCATAAGCAGCCTTAAACACAGTGTCGATCTCAGACTGTATCCCCTTTGCCTCATCGATCAGCCCCATAAGCTCACGGATCAGGATATTTCTCTTCTTATCCATTAATCCGTAGCCCATAGTTGCCAGTTTCAGGGAGTTTTTCGCAGCGATCAGATTACCTTTTGTGGGAAATGTATTTGGATCCATTCCTGCTCACCTCACTCCTCGTAGTATTGATCCAGAACCTTGGTATCAATACGGTCTAATTCCTCTCTTGGAAGCATACGCAAAAGTTTCCAGCCGATCTCCAGAGTCTCTATAATGGAGCGGTTCTCATGATGTGCCTGGCCAATAAAATGCTCTTCAAATGCTTTACCAAACTCCAGATACTTCTTGTCAATGGCAGACAGCTCATCTTCACCAATAACAGATGCCAGCGCCCTGGCGTCACCTACCTTGGCATAACAGGAAAACAGCTGGTTTGCCACATCCTGATGATCTTCACGGGTAAATCCCTCACCGATGCCGTCCTTCATAAGACGGGACAGGGACGGAAGCACGCTGATCGGCGGGGAGATGGACTGACCGTTTA
>OLRP01001189.1_pt1 | contig 21603 bp, 16 predicted proteins | sample 1672401 | NCBI WGS metagenome assembly OLRP01 (sample SAMEA3136682, study PRJEB25190) | human gut metagenome | reverse complement strand
TTTGATAAATTTTTCACTCATCTGGGAAATATGAACAAGTCCGTCCTGATGAACTCCGATATCAACGAAAGCTCCGAAATCGATTACGTTGCGGACAGTTCCTTTCAGGATCATACCCTCTTTCAGATCCTTGATATCCAGTACATCTGTGCGGAGAATCGGCTTCGGCATCTCATCACGCGGATCTCGTGCCGGTTTCTCCAGCTCTTTTACAATATCCCGAAGAGTGATCTCTCCAATTTCCAGTTCATCAGCAGTCTTCTTGTAATCCCTGATCTGTCTGGAAAGTCCGGCAAGCTTGCCTCCTGCAATATCCTCAGCGGAATATCCCAGTTTCTCAAGAAGCCTGGAAGCCGCCTCATAGCTCTCCGGGTGAACGCTTGTCGCGTCAAGAGGATTGGAGCCGCCTGTAATACGCATGAAACCAGCGCACTGCTCGAATGCTTTCGGTCCAAGCTTCGCAACCTTCAGAAGATCTTTTCGGCTTGTGAAACGGCCATTTTCCTCACGGTAAACTACAATGTTCTTCGCAATAGCCTTGGAAACACCGGAAATATACTCAAGAAGGGAAGCAGAAGCAGTATTTAAATCCACACCTACTTTATTTACAGAATCCTCAACCACACCTGTCAGAGCCTCGCCAAGCTTCTTCTGGTTCATATCATGCTGATACTGCCCTACACCAATGGATTTCGGATCGATCTTAACCAGCTCAGCCAGAGGATCCTGCACACGTCTTGCAATGGAGGTAGCACTTCTCTGTCCTACATCAAAATTTGGGAATTCGTCTGTAGCAAGCTTGCTTGCAGAGTAAACAGAAGCACCTGCCTCATTTGTAATCACATACTGAACCTTCGCTTCCGGAATCTCCTTCAGCATATCAACAATAACCTGCTCAGACTCTCTGGAAGCAGTACCATTTCCAACAGAAATCAGGGAAATGCCATACTTCTTGATCATAGCTTCTACTGTATCCTTCGCAGCGCGAATCTTCTTCTCGTTAGTAGGAGCAGTTGGATAAACAACTGTGGTATCCAGAACTTTTCCAGTAGGATCTACAACGGCCAGCTTACAGCCTGTACGGAAGGCCGGATCCCATCCAAGGACAGTCTGTCCGGCGATTGGAGGCTGCATGAGAAGCTGCTCCAGATTTTTGCCAAATACTTTGATGGCTCCGTCCTCTGCCTTCTCAGTCAAGTCACTTCTGATCTCGCGCTCGATTGCAGGAGCGATCAGACGCTTGTAACTGTCCTCTGTCACTTCTTTCAGAATCGGTGTAGTAAATGGATTGTCTCGGGTGATCACCTGCTTCTCAAGGTAACGAAGAATATCTTCTTCTGGTGCAGCTACCTTGATAGTGAGGAATTTCTCTTTCTCACCACGGTTCAGCGCCAGCACACGATGTCCAGCCAGCTTCTTCACCGGCTCCTCAAACTCATAATACATCTCGTATACAGACTGTGCCTCCGGATCTTTTGCCGTAGAACTGATGGTTCCTTTTTTTGCAGTAAGATCACGGATGTGGATTCGATAATCTGCCTCATCGGAAATATGCTCTGCAATAATGTCCTTTGCACCAGCAATGGCATCTGCCACAGAAGCAACCTCTTTTTCCTCGGAAACAAAGGCTTCTGCTTCTTCCTCGATGGACTTGCCTGTCATCTGAAGCATAATAATATTTGCCAGCGGCTCCAGACCTTTTTCCTTGGCAATTGTTGCCCTGGTACGTCTCTTCGGACGGTACGGACGATAAAGATCCTCTACCACTACCAGTGTCTGTGCTGCCAGGATCTGTGCTTTCAGCTCTTCTGTCAGTTTTCCCTGGTCCTCAATGCTGGAAAGAACCTGATTCTTCTTGTCTTCCAGATTTCGAAGATAAGTCAGTCTCTCGTTCAGGTTACGAAGCTGCTCATCATTTAAGGTTCCAGTAGCTTCTTTTCTATATCGTGAAATAAAAGGGATCGTGTTTCCCTCATCGATCAATTTAACAGCAGCTTCTACCTGCCATTTCTGCACCCCAAGTTCCTGGGTGATTACCTGTAAAATATCCATTTTTTCAATCTCCTCTTGTTGCTTGTATTTCTAATTTCTGTAACCGTCATTATTTTCTGTATCATATCCGTTTCCAGAATCATTGGTCCAGTTATGAAAGCCGCCGTCAGCAGTTCCATCTCCTGGCAGTCTGTAGTCCAGTTCCCCATCCAGATCCCGATAAAATGCCACCATGGACATTTCCATATAAGGCATGATCCAGAAAAGTGCAATATAGAACGTGAACACAGATAATAACAAAAGCGGGATAAAGCTGAGATTCAGCTTCACATATCTCCAGATATTTCCCTTCATCAGCCTTGCGCTCTCTTTCAGTGCCTGGATTCCTCCAAGCTCTGTGTCATCCGCCATGAGAAAGTAGGTCATGGCAAATGGAAGGGAAATAAGAAAATTCAGCAAAGTGCTTACAGCCAGCAGTCCCAGAGTCATGGAAAGCCACTGGATCTGGGAATCCACAGTCAGTCCCGGATCTGTGGTAAAGCTCACATAATAGTAAGGGATTGCTGTGACCAGCTGGATCAGCGCCAGCACAAAGCCTGCAACGATCACCCTGTCTGGCTGGTTTTTGAAAAAGTAGCCCAGATCTCCCAGAGAAAACTCCTTTCCCCTGGAAATATTCAAAAGCATATACCCCAGACCAGCGGAAATGATCCCCACGATCAGTGACACCACCAGCATAAATACTTCACTGAGAACCAGATCCAGCGCGGATGTGCCAGAAAATAAATTGGTAGAAAGGATTGTTCCTAAAGTATTCAGACCATACACTGCCAGAAGCCCAAGGATCACAGTTCCAACATGTCCCTGCAATGCCTTTTTTGCCTGCAGTTTGATTTCCTTCGTACTTCTTTTTTTCATAATCATCATTCTCCTTTGCAGTGAAACAGCAGGCCGGGATTCTGATGCATCCCGGCCAGATATATTGCAGCACCATTTCGCTGTTTTCACTTTTTGCTCCATTAAGCCATGCCAGTTGTTCCCAATATAGCATTCTTCCATCTGACATCTGTAATTTTTTAATTACGCCGTTCTCTTGTTTCCCCAGAAAAACAGCGCTACCGTACCAGGACCTGTATGGCTTCCGATGGTAGTTCCGATGTTATTGATCTCAACCTTCCCATTTAATTTCGGGAAACGCTCTTCCACCAGCCTTGCCACTTCCCTGGCATCCTCTATACATGCGGACTGGGAAATATAACATTTCCCACTATAGTCAAGTCCGCCCTCAGCGTACTCTTCCATTTTGTCTACAACAGCCCGGATCACCTTTTTCTTGGTACGGATCTTAAATCTTGGGATCAGTTTTCCCTGATCATCCATATTCAGCAGCGGGCAGATATTCAGCATCGTGCCGAAAAAGCCGCTGGCCTTGGAAATACGGCCTCCTCTGATATAAAACGTAAGATCTGTGGAAAAAAACCAGTGATGCAGGTTCAGCTTGTGTTCCTCCGCCCAGGCATGAACCTCCTCAATGGGTCTGCCCTCATCCCGAAGGTCTGCAAGTTTATCCATAAAAAGCCCATATCCGGAGGATGCTCCCAGAGAATCCACCACCAGGATCTTACGCCCCGGATATTTTTCCTCCAGATCCGCTTTTGCAACGTTAGCTGAATTGATAACGCCAGAAATTCCTGAAGACAGGCAGACATGGAGCACATCTTTTCCCTCTTTCAGAAATCCTTCGAAATATTCTTCGAATTCATCTGCATTTACCTGGGAAGTCTTGGTGGATGCACCATCCTGCATGGCCTTATAAAATTGGTCAAATGGCATAGACTGTCCCAGATCATCTGCATATTCTTTTCCATTTAGTTCATAATGAAAGCAGATATAGGAAATATTTCTTTTCTCAAAATGTTCTTTCGTAAGGTCTGCTGTGGAACAGCAGCTGATCACATAGTCGCTCATATTTCCCTCCTGTTACTAATTTTGCAAAACCTCCAGATCGGGTTCTCCCTTATTCTGGAAGAATTTCATTTCTGTACGCAACACTTGCCACTGTATCCGGATCCTCATCCTTGTTAAACCAGAACTGTGCCCGGTTGTCAATCTTGGTATCTGCAGTCTTATAAATATTCAGGTAATCTCCGTCCTCATCACACGCATAGCCTTTTTCCTCTGCAGCTGCGATCAGGTCCGCCTTCTTCGCACCCAGGGTAAATCCACCGGAAAGAGTAAGGGTAAGAGCATCACTGTCGTAATTGCCTACCTCAAGCTCCCGTACAAAACAGTTCTCGATGGCAGTTGCATCCTGGGTAAAATTGTAAACACTGAAATGCACACTCTGGTTATTCTTCATCATGTCTACAAATTCCAGATCCCGGCCAGCCACATAAGCGCCATCTTCCACATCCTGAAGCTCCCAGCCATTCTCAAGGAATGCAGACACCGGAGCCGGAAGGGAATAAAGATCTCCGCAGAATTCCAACTGTGGAGCCAGCAGATCATCTCCCAGCTCAGTAGGAGCGGTATAGGAAGATACGATTTCTGGAACTTCCTCGCTTACACTTCCCTTGTCATATCCTTCTGGCTCTACGAAGTTACGCATATCTACCTGCTTCAGAGTATTGTCATCCTTATATACATAGAAATGAACTTCCTCGTAATAATCTTTCGAGTAGGAATACTTGGTATACAGGTCTCCCTCGTAAGTATCGCTTGGATCACCATAAGCAGCTTTGATATCATCAAAATTGGATTTTCCCATTACGATTCCGCCAGGCAGTTCTACAGGAGTAGCCGCCACATCAAAATCATAGCTTGCATCAATATCAATTCCTGCTACCAGACACTGGTTTAATGGCAGCTGGTTGATTCCAAGATTGATCACATCTACGGAAACGCGGTCGTCCCCTTTGTAAAAACTGATGGAACCATAGGAATTGGTTCCAACGCCCATCTCCGGGTCCTCGTTCTTGCCAAGTGTCCAGTCTGCTGCAAAATCCTGGTAATACATAGGGAACTGGTAAACCTTATCCCCGATCTTCACCTGAAAATCGTACAGGCTGTCGGACAGCTCTGTAACCGTTTCTGCACCAGCCTCAGGCTCATCAGCAGCCTCTCCTGCTGCCTCTGTAGTTTCGGCTTCCTGTGCCTCTGCATAAGCCGCGGACGGAACCGCACACAGGCACATTGCTGTAAAAAGCACTCCCAATACTTTTCTTTTCATACAGAAATTCCTCCTTAGAATGTATATTTGATCAGTCGGCAAGGCCGAAAGCATCGTGTACTGCATTCATAGCCCGGATTCCGTCTTTTTCGTTGATAAGGACGGTAATACGGATTTCAGATGTGGAGATCATATTAATGTTTACGCCTTCATTGTAAAGGCTCTCAAACATCTTGGCAGCCACGCCAGGATTGCTGAGCATACCGGAGCCAACAATGGAAAGCTTGGCGATATTGCGCTCAGAGTGAAGCTCCTTGAAGCCAAGGCGCTCCTGGCTCTCCTCCAGAGTGGCAACTGCATCATCCAGATCATCCTTATTTACGGTAAAAGAAATGTCCTTTGTTCCTGCACGTCCGATAGACTGCAGGATAACATCTACATTAATATTTTTCTTTGCAAGGGTATCAAATACCTTAAATGCAACACCAGGCACATCACGAAGTCCCAGTACTGCGATCCTCACAGCGTCTGTATCCAGCGCAACACCGCTGATCAGCATTCTTTCCACGCTAACTACCTCCTTAACTACCGTTCCTTCACTGTTATTCAGGCTGGAGCGGACCACAAGGGGCACTCCGTATTTCTTCGCCATTTCCACAGAACGGTTGTGAAGTACACCCGCTCCTGATGTTGCCAGATCCAGCATCTCATCGTATGTGATCTCTTTCAGCTTTCTGGCATTTGGAACCTTACGTGGGTCGGCTGTATAAACGCCGTCCACATCTGTATAAATCTCGCAGGCGTCTGCATGAAGCGCTGCTGCCAGTGCCACGGCAGTGGTATCAGAACCGCCTCGTCCCAGGGTGGTATAATCATCATACTTATCCACTCCCTGGAATCCGGTAACGATGACAATCCTGCGGGCATCCAGCTCACGGCGGATACGCTCTGTGTCAATTCTTTTCAATCTTGCATTCTGATGGCTGCTTGTGGTATGCATGGTCACCTGAAAAGCATTCAGGGAAACCGCCGGAACGCCCAGCTTGTGCATTACCATGGCCATCAGAGATACGGACATCTGCTCACCGATGGTAAGGAGCATATCCATCTCACGCTTCGGAGGCTTGTCGTCCATATCATGAGCCATACGGATCAGCTCATCTGTATATTTTCCCATGGCGGACAAAACCACCACCACGTCATTTCCTTTTTTATATTCCTCGATACAACGGTTGGCAACATTATACATTCTCTGTTTGTCCCCAACGGAAGTACCGCCGAATTTCTTAACTATCAGCATAGTTTTTCCTTTCACGCTGTCAGTTTTATTTTTTATCTGCGCATACAGACAGTTTCACGCAGCTGCCCATTACCTGAATAACTGCGGTTTCATGTTATCAGTCTTTCACGCGGATCATGCCCAGAACATTCTCTCCAAGCGCTTTCACACGCGCTTTGTACTCGCCCTGTGTCATAAGTCTGGTAATAAAACCAAATTCTTCCGGAAGGGAATCCGGCTCGATCACAGCCTCAACCTTACCAAAAGCCTTATCCACTTCATCCAGGGAAGTATCCTTCACACGGACAAAGAAACGGCCTTCTACAGAATCCGGCTCCATCAGGGTCATCTCTTCATTGCTCCAGTTATTCGGAATGGTGTCATGAAGATGCTTTGCAGCCTCCACAACGTCTGCTGCAATTGCACTGGCAGTAGGAAGCTTGCCAGCTCCGCTTCCATAGAACATGGCATCGCCAAGCATATTTCCATGTACAAAAATACTGTTGAACACACCTTTTACGCCATAAAGAGGATTATCCTGTCCAACAAGGAAAGGTGCTACAAGTGCGTAGAAGGAATCGTCTCCCAATTTCTTGCTTGTGCCAAGAAGCTTGATGCTTCTGCCCATTTCTCTTGCGTATTCCATATCCTCTGGTGTGATCTTTGTAATTCCTTCTGTATAAACATTTTCAAAATTCAGGAATTTTCCATATGCCAGAGAGGAAAGAATGGCAATCTTACGGCATGCGTCCTGTCCTTCCACGTCAGCGGTAGGATCAGCCTCTGCGTAGCCTTTTTCCTGAGCCTCTTTCAGAACAGTATTGAAATCAGCACCTTCTGTGATCATCTTATCCAGCATATAGTTGGTAGTTCCGTTCAGAATTCCGCTGACCTCATCGATCTCATCTGCGGTAAGAGAACCGTTGATGGCACGAATGATCGGGATTCCACCGCCGCAGCTTGCCTCGAAAAGGAAGTTGATCTTTTTCTCTTTTGCAATTTCCATAAGCTCAGGACCGTATTTGGCAACCAGAGCTTTATTTGAGGTGCACACACTCTTGCCGGCTTCAAGTGCTCTTTTTGTAAAAGTATAGGCAGCACCGGTTCCTCCCATTACTTCTACTACAATTTTAACTTCCGGATCGTTTACGATCTGCTCAAAATCATGAACAAGAATCTCTTCTACCGGATCTCCCGGGAACTCACGAAGATCCAGTACATATTTGATCTTAATCTCTTCCCCGGCTCTTTTGTTAATCAATTCATGATTGGTGCGGATGACTTCTACTACACCACTTCCAACTGTGCCATATCCTAACACTGCAATATTTATCATCTGTCCGTTACTCCCTGCCTAAAATTTTTAAATAATGGATTCCTTCCATCTGTTCAATGTCATCCACCATTGCCTCTGCATCCCCTTCTCCCTGAAGGATCTGCACACTTAAGGTAAGAGTGGCAATACCACTGATGGGAATACTCTGATGTATGGTCAGAATATTGCCATGGTTTTCTGCAATAGCCCGAAGAACATTGGATAAAATTCCCGGCTCATCATCCATCTGTATAATAAATGTGATGGTCTTTCCCTTGGCTTCCTCGTGGAAGGGAAAAATATCATCTTTATATTTATAGAAAGAGCTTCGGCTGATTCCCACAGCGTCTGCAGCTTCCTGAACTGTAACTGCCCGCTTTGATTCCAGAAGCTTCTTCGCTGCAACTACATTCAGAAGCACTTCCGGCACAGCCCGCTCTTTTACTACAAAATATTTATTCTTATCTGTTGTCTTTGGCATCCTGCATTTCCTTCCACTTTCACTGCGCCCTGCAAATCTCTGCCATTACAGCCGCTGTATCCAGACATAATCCGGAAACTGGCATTGCCCTGTTACCGTTACTTCGTGAACAGCAGCATGCTTTTACTGCTGCTCTGCAGGTCTCTTCGCAAGTGCGATCCATTTCAGATATGCATTAATAAAGATATCAATGGCACCATCCATAACTGCATCTACATTTCCGGTTTCTTCATTGGTACGGTGATCTTTGACCATGGTATATGGCTGCATAACGTAGGAACGGATCTGGTTGCCCCAGCCGATATCCGTTACTTCGCCTCGGATTCCGGAAAGCTTGGCTTCTGCTTCCTGCTGTTTCAGAAGATATAACTTCGCTTTCAGCATCTGCATAGCCTTATCTTTATTCATATGCTGGGAACGCTCATTCTGACACTGTACCACGATTCCTGTTGGGAAATGAGTGATACGGATAGCGGATGAGGTCTTGTTGATATGCTGTCCGCCGGCACCACTGCTTCGGTAGGTATCAATACGGATGTCCTCATCATTGACCTCTACGTCCAGATCTTTCTCAATATCCGGCATTACATCGCAGGATACGAAAGAGGTCTGGCGCTTTCCAGCCGCATTGAACGGGGAAATACGTACCAGACGGTGAACACCTTTCTCAGACTTCAGAAGTCCGTATGCGTTCTCTCCGTTTACCTGGAACGTAACAGATTTGATACCAGCTTCATCGCCGTCCAGATAGTCCAGAACTTCAATTGAAAAGCCCTTGCGCTCAGCCCAGCGTGTATACATACGATACAGCATACTGCACCAGTCGCAGGCTTCTGTTCCACCAGCTCCTGCGTTCAGTTTGATAATAGCATTCTCGCCGTCATACTCTCCTGAAAGAAGTGTCTTCACACGGATACTGTCAAACTGTGCCTGGAACTCATCCAGCATTTCCTGGATTTCTTCGATCATGGACGGATCATTTTCCTCATAGCTCATCTCGATCAGGGTCTCCATATCTTCTTTCTGGGTTACCAGATTCTGATAGGTTTCCATGTCGTCCTTCATGCTCTTTAATTCTTTCATTTTCTTCTGGGATACTTCTGCATTGTCCCAGAAATCAGGCGCTTCCATTTCGCGCTCTAATTCTTCAACCCGCTTTTCTTTGTTAGCCAGGTCAAAGTGAATCCCTCACTTCCACTAATGGTTCTGTGTATGTTGCAAGAATGCTCTTGAACTGGTCTAATTCAACCATAGCTTCACCTTCTTTCTAATATTTCTGTGTAACAGTCCAGTGTTTTCTGAATCGTTACATTTCTCCAACAATGCCGCCGGCCTGGAACGTGTTTGAAAAATCATTCCCGCGATCCGCACGGCACACAGACTTTCAAACTATACAATAGCATATTCCGTGGAAAATTACAATAAAAAGCGGTGTGGAAAGGAACAGCCACCCGTTACCGTTTCCTCTGTGAATAACAGTCATTCTCTCTGTTGCGATTTTTTCTCAAAAATGGATTTTAGAATAGGTTGAAAAATTTCTGTATTTCTTATATCATAAACTAATAGTCCGTTTGTGGGTCATGGTTCTATGATATAATGATTTTGGTTAAAGCGATTAATGAAGAGGTATCATTTTTGAAGAAAAAAGAAGCGGTATTTATTGGTGCACTATTGGTTATTTCAGTGGTGCTTTGTATTTTTGTTTATGCGGTTCCACATGGAACTCATGGGTCGATCCAGATTACGGTGGATGGGGAACTTTATGGGACTTATTCACTGGCGGAGGATCAGGTGATCCAGATTGGGGATACCAATGTGTGTGAAATTAAGGACGGCGAGGTAAAGATGACAGAGGCGGACTGCCCGGATCATCTTTGCATGAAGCAGCCGGCAGTGGGCAGTGCAGGCGGATATATTGTGTGCCTGCCAAACAGAGTAGTCATTCAGGGAGAGGGCGATTCAGATTCACAGGATTCCGAAAGTGGATTTGACGCAGTGGTGTAAGTGATGAATCAGAAAAAGACAGCGTATCTTGGGCTGTTTGCAGCCATTGCCATTATTTTCGGGTATGTGGAATCGTTGATTCCATTTTTTGCGGGAATTCCGGGAATGAAACTAGGGCTTGCAAATCTGGCGGTGCTTTTTGTGCTGGAGAGGTATACGTGGAAAGAAGCAGCGCTGGTTTCCATTGTGAGAATTTTTATTATCGGTTTTATGTTTGGAAGCGGCTCCAGTATTATGTATAGCCTGGCGGGGGCGACCCTTAGTTTGATTGTGATGGTTTTTGTGAAAAATAAGATTGGATTCGGGCAGCTGGGTGTGAGTGTGGCTGGTGGCGTTTCCCATAACATCGGTCAGCTGCTGGTGGCGATTCCGGCAACGCATACGGTGGGACTGTTGTATTATTATGCTCCGGCGCTGATGGTGTCGGGAGTGATTACAGGACTGCTGATTGGAGTGCTGACGAAGGAAGTGCTTAAGAGGATTCCGTAATATGTTACCACCGTACGCATCTGGGCTGGATATATTCCACGCGGGGAGGCGCAACATTCCGCGGAGCTAACTGCTAACTGCGACTAAACATCTCAGGAGAGCCTTCGATGTTAAGTCTTCGTAAGCAGTGGATCTCCGCTCCATTAAGGGCGCGCCTTGAATGCCCCGCTTAGGAATATATTCAGCCCAAATGCTGTTGATTGAAAAAGAGCTCCAGGCGATAGTTTTTGACTATCCTCTGGAGCTCTTTTCGTTATTCCGTAAGCTATCATTTTCTATGAATCTATCATGGACAACTTACGCTTCGTTTACTGTGTATCCGTCTTTCATTAATTCGAATTTATCCATCAATCCACTTGTCACATACACATTTTTGTCTTCATCTACAAATACGGCTTCTGCATCATATTTCTCTAAAAGAGGTTTGGCCGCGTCCAGACCCAGGACGAAGCAGGCGGTGGAGAGGCCGTCGGCCAGGTAGCCCTGGTCGCAGACGATGGTGACGGAGGTGAGACCATTCTGTACAGGATAGCCGGTCTTTGGATCCAGAATGTGGTGGTAGCGGATTCCATCTTCTATGAAGTATTTTTCGTAGTCGCCGGAGGTGGAAAGGAACTGGTTGGCGTCCAGGGTGATGGCTCCAAGATAGTCGCCTTCCGTGTCACGGGGATCGGTGAGGGCTACTTTCCAGGAGGAGCCGTCTGGCTTTTCGCCGTAGGTCATGACACTGCTGCCGCCAAGGTTCAGGATCATACCGAAGACATCTGGCTGGGTTTGCAGGTAATCCATGATCAAATCACAGCCCATGCCTTTTCCAACGGCACCAAGATCCAGGGTACAGCCATCAAGAAGGGTTACATTGTTTCCGTCCACCTGAATTTTCTCGTAGCCCACTTCGGGAAGAAGGGTGTCGATTTCGGATTGATCTGGGACATGAGGGTTCTCGCCGTCAATGTCCCACAGGCGGATAATTTTTCCAAGGGTGGGGTCAAAAGCACCGTTGGAATCCTGGGAAAGCTGGCGGATTTTCTCAAGGTCGGCGGCAAGATCATCAGAAACTTCCATGGTCTTGCCATCAGCATTGTTCAGCTGGGAAATCTGGGAGTTTTCCTCTGTCCAGGAAAGGAGGGTGGTTTCCATTTCGCGGAGCTTTTCACCAATCTGGGTATTGATGTCCGCGCCTGAAGTGTAAAGGGTTTCGGAAACTACCGTGTCCATTGCGAAATCTGCGTTGGTGTATTTTTCTATGTCAGATGCATAAACAACTGTAGTTGTTTTTCCCAGTACTGTAGCGGAAATGACAGTGAGAAACAGGCTGCCGCAGAGGATTCCTGCCACACTTCTCTTTCTCAAATGCCTTCTCCCATTAAACATATCCAAGCAGGTAAGTGATTGACCTCTGGACTGCTTTTTATAATGTACCTTAATTAAATCGACTTCATTCTGAAATCTTACTTTACTTCTTTTTTTACTCATATCCTGTTCTTTCTGATTTTATTTTCTCTTATTTTCCAATAGCGTTCGCCCATCTTTTCCCAGCTCGTGTTTAAAAAAGGCTCTCATCTTTCGCCTTCGGAATCCCGATCCGGATATTCTTCTTCGGGCAGATTCCCTGGCAGGCGTGGCAGCAGATACATTCTCCTGAGAGAGGGGTATCACCGTCAATGTCCAGATGAGCAGGACAGCGCTTTTTGCAGGCTCCGCATTTCGCCGGACAGGTGCTTCTGTCACGGTTGAACAATGCAGAGGGTGCTATAGGCATTATAGCAAAAATTGCGCCCATTGGGCAGAGGAACTGGCAGAAAAATCTTTCCTGGGTGCACATTCCGATCATGATCAGAAGCAGCAGCACAATCCCCACCTTGTAGGCAGCACCGGGAAGTCTGCCAGCGGTGAGCATGGAAAACACATCCCATGGGCTCATGCCCTGAAGCTTGCTGTACCAGCCGGTAAGGATAGATACAAGAAGCACCAGAAGCCAGATATATTTCACCTTCTGCAAAATACGGATGGCTTTTTCTGAATATCCGTGACGGCCTTTTTTATGAAAAACCTTCTGGCGGATAAACACAGTCAGCTCGTACAATGCATCCCCAAGGGAACCAAATGCGCAGGCATATCCGCAGAAATGCCGTCCGAACAGACAGGTTACCACAAGCAGCACGGCAGTCACATCCAGAAAGGAATTCCAGCTGATTGTCTGATGTGCTGCGATTGCCTGAAAAACGGACTTCACGCCTGCGAATGCTGTGGAAAAAAGTGCCGGAGCAAAAATGAAAAACAGAAGCTGGATGCCGGCACGGATCGGCCGGATTTTTCTCTGTCTCTTTTTCATTGATTTTCCGCCTTTCCAAGTGCATCATTTACAGCGTTGATAATTCCAGTGGAACTGAAGGTTGCGCCGGAAATGGTGTCAACGTCTGTACTCTGGGAAGCCAGAATGGTGCTGATCACGCCCTGTCCCTGGGAAAGGTATGCAGAGTCTTCGCCTGGTGCACTTACCACCTGAATGTCTGTGATCATGTCATTTTCAAGTGTAACCTGAACCTGGATGTTGCCGCCAAAGCCCTGGCCGTCTCCTGTATAGGTTCCGTTTTTATAAACAAGCTCTTCACTGTCTTCATTAGAAGAAATGTCCTCAGCCTCTGTCTCATCTGTATTCTTGTCATCTTTTTTCGCGTCCTCGGAAGCATCCCCGGAAGCCGCTTCTTCCGTCTGGGCTTTCTGATTCTTCGCTTCCTCTTCTGCCTTTTTCTTCGCCTCTTCCTGCGCTTTCGCAGCCTCTTCAAGGGCACTTAATATCTCATCCTGCTGTTTTTCCAAGGCCTCCACTCTGGTTGTCAGACTGGCGATCTGCTGGTCTTTTTCGGTATCACTATCTTTTTTCTGCATGGAGTTGTAGCCAAGAACGACACCAACGATCAGAAGCAGACATAAAACTCTCATAATAAAACTCTGGTATTTCATGGGTTATGCTCCTTTTGCCTGATTTAATGCATTTCTAAATGCCTGAATAATTCCCTGGGAGGAATATGTGCATCCAGATACTGTATCTATACTGTCTGCGGACTGCTTTCCCATAACCTGTCCAAGAATTCCCTCCCAGGCTGTATCTGCATATTCTTCATCATCATAGGAAAAATAAGTTGCTCCCACAATCTGTCCTCCGGATATTGTTACGGTAACCTGTACACTGTCTGGTCCGTCATTGCCTTCTCCAATGCCAGTGTAGGTTCCATCTGTATATGCACCAGCAGGCACAGGCGTGGGTTCTGGCGTAGCTGTCGGTTCCGGCGTCACAGAATTCTCCGGTGTATCCGTCGGTTCCGGTGCAGAAGTTGGCGCTGGCGTTTCAGTAGGCTCTGGTACAGCTGTAGGCTCCGGTGCAGTCGTTGGTTCCGGAACAGAAGTCGGCTTTGGCGTATTTGTGGGATTCGGCACCTCAGTGGGTTCCGGCGTTACAGAAGGCTGTACCTCTGTATTTTTTGCCTGCTCCAGTGCTATTTTAGACGCATCCAGAATTCCCATAGAAGAAAATGTTGCACCACTTACAGTGTCAATTCCTTCTGTACTCTGCTTTTCCAGTATTTTAGGCTGTATGGATCTCCATGCCTTATTGAAAAAGCTTCGGGTATCTGAGTTTGTATTGGTTACTTCCGTAATTTTTCCATCTTTAATCGTCAGTGTTATGTTAACCTGTCCGGAATATCCCATTGCAGACCCTGTATAGGTGCCATCTTTCAAAAGATTTACAACCGGCTGCTCATCTGACGGATTATCCGGAGTCTTGGTAGGCTGTGGAATCTCCGTTGGAATTGGTGTTACAGTTTCATCAGGTACAGTAGTCGGGGTTGGAGTTATATCTTCTTCCTTTGAGTCTGTAGTTCCTGATTGATCAGCCTTTGAAAGAGCCTGGGATAAAGCTCCGAGAATTCCATTTGAAGAAAATGTTGCCCCACTTACAGTATCAATTTCAGAAGTACTCTGTCTGGAAATCACATTGGACTTGATTGTTTTCCATGCTTTATTAAAAAATTCAGGTGTATCTGTATTTGTGTTGCTTATTTTTTTGATTTTTCCATTTTTTATTGTAACCTTTACCGTTACGGTTCCATCAAAGCCTTCTGCCTGTCCCTCATATACGCCATCTTTATAGCTGACAGAAGTATCTTTCTTCGGTTTCTTTGCAGGTTTTGGCGTTGGCGTTGGAGTTGGTGTGGCAGAATCACTGTTTCCTGCCTGTGAAAGGGCATTCTGTACTGCCTGGATAATCCCGTTTGAGGAATAAGTTGCACCGCTGACTGCATCCACATTCGGGGACTGGCTTGATAAAACCTTACTTACAACGCCCTGAGCGGAGGCAAAATAAGAGCCTGTTTCTCCAGAGGCACTCAATATATCAACAGCTGTGATTTTCCCACCTGATACAGTTACCTGTACGGTAATCATTCCCCCAAAGCCAGTACCGCTGCCCTGGTAAGTTCCATCTTTATAGCCGCCTTCCGGAACTTCTGTAGTTGGTGTAGTGGTGGAGCCCTGACCTACCCCTGAAGATGCAGCCGTTTTTACTGGAAGGGTCTTTGAGCTTCCTTTTTTTATACCATTTTTTTTCTTTGAAATTTTGGAAGTTTTTTTCTTTGAAGAAGCTGATGATGTGTTTTTGCCTGTTTTCAGCAGACTCTCCTCTTCTGCCTCGTCATCTGCTGTCTCATAGGAATAGGCTGTTTTCAGAAGCGATTCCAGATCCTGGGATTTTACAACCTCTCTGGTTTCAGAAGTCACTTCTTTTCCACTGCTGCCAGCCTGAGCACCTGCTGCAGCCACAGCCGCAATAACCACTGCTGCTGGAGCAAGTTTCACCAGATTCTTTTTTTCAAAAGGATTCTTATCACTGTCTCGTTTTTTCATGCTGTCTCCTGTTAAAATATGTAGCAAAATAAGTTTCTTTTTACAAGCAAAAGCAGGGGCTGTTAAAAACGGCCCCCGTTCCTTTGCCTTGTTTTTGCACAAGTATTATTTGTTATCGTAAAAGCTTTGTAATCATTATTTTACTTTTACTTTCTGAATGGTTACCAATTATTTTACTTTTACTTTGAATTTCTTAGATACCCCATTACTTGTAACAGTGATGGTTGCAGTACCTTTCTTCTTACCTTTTACAACACCTTTTGCAGTAACAGTCGCTACTTTCTTGTTGCTGGACTTGTATGTTACTTTTCCGGATGGTGTTGCGGTTGCTTTGATTTTTACTGTTTTGCCTTTCTTGATTGTTGCAGAAGATTTTGCAAGCTTCAGAGAAGGTTTCTTAACCTGGATTACTACTTTCTTAGTGTAATTTCCAACCTTTACAGTAATGGTTGTCTTTCCCGCTTTTTTCGCTTTTACAACGCCTTTGGAAGAAACCGTAGCTACTTTCTTGTTGCTGGATGTAAATTTAACTTTTCCAGTTACATCATTTTTTACAACCGTAATGGTTGTAGAGGTTTTTCCTTTGGTATAAATTGTAGAAGCTTTTGCAGTTGCTGTAATTCCTTTGGCCGGTGCTGCAGTCGGTGAAGGAGTTGCAGTTGGCTGTGCTGGGGCCGGTGTTGCAGTCGGCTGTGCAGGGGCTGGTGTTGCGGTCGGCTGTACAGGTGCCGGTGTTGCGGTCGGCTCTGCCGGCACCGGAGTAGCGGTTGGAGCTGGAGCTTTTACAAGCATGTTAAGAGCTTCTCTTAAATGTCCGATCTGCTCTTCTACGCCATACGTTGTCTGATTCTTAATATTTGCAAGCATTTCCTCACACTCTTCAAGCTCATTTGCAATGCTGTCTTTTGCAGCAGCCCAGCTCTCCGGAGTATAATCAGCCTCGTTCAGGGCTTTTGCTTCTGCGATAATGTTTTCCAGTGGTGTGGAATCTGCATCACCTGCAGGTTTTGCAATATTCTCAGCTGTTGCCTGGAATTTTACAACGTAATCCTGGTATCCAAGGGCATGAACAGTAAGGATCCAGTAACCAGTTCCGTCAGTTCCTTCCGGAAGCTTGCATCTTCCGGATTCTGTAAGGCCAAGCTGGATACCCATCATTTTATGCATCCAGTTATCAGCTGCAAATTTTGTTCCATAGTTTGCAAGTCTGTTTGTATAAGTGGAATCATTTCCATAATATGCCCACTCAACAGACTGCATATGTGAACCAAGATCGCCATAGTTTCCAGTCAGGTCAACTCTCAGGAACTCACCATAAGAACCATTTCCAGGTTTTACAGTTGCTGTAATTCCGTCTGCCACTTTCAGCTCTGCATCTTTGATACCAGACTCAGTTCCGTTCTGTCTTGCTCCGATTACAAAGCTTCCATCTTCAGCTTTTGTAGCTTTTTTCAAACCATTTGTATTTGCAGTTACATTTGCAACGGCTTCATAGGATTTCAGTTCTTTCTCGCCATAACCGCCGATCAGCTGTCCGCCATTTTTTACAATTGCATGACTTTCTGCAAAAGCAGCAAGGTCAGCTCTCTTAATCTCAACCGGTACATATTTCAGGCCAGTTACGGTATATCCGGTTACATTGTTCCGGTTAAATACTTCTGATGTTCCATCGGCATAATAAACTGTTTTTCCGTCTGCGCTCCAGTGAGAAACTGTTTTTCCATTAAGAACCGCGATTGCCTGGAAGCTTCCTCTGTGAAGCCCATGGTTTGCAGTTGCTCTTGACACAGCATCAAATGCTCCAAGGTCTGACTCACCTCTTCTGTCTTTTTCTTCAGAAGAAGCTGTGGAGCCTGCATTGTATACATCCTCGGAAGACCAGTATTCAGCCCATGTAAGACCTGCGTATACATATACGTTTTCGTTGTAAACAAATGTTACATCTGGGTATCCGGCAGCACTTACAACTACTGTATCTCCATCGTTTACAGCTGTTTTAGAATAATCAAGAGTTCCATCCTCCTGAACAATCTTCACAGCACCTTTTCCGCTTGCAGCATACTCTTGGTCACCAATTTTTACTTTTGAAACTGTTTTGGTAAATGCAACAAACTGCTCAGCGGTAATATCTGCCGCAGCAACCAGTTTTCCTTCATACTCATCATAGGAAGCCATTACAGTATCTGTTGTTGCTGTAAAAGTAGCGCTGACAGGAGCATATTTTCCATTTGCATCGGAAATTGTCAGAGTATGTGTTCCAGGTGTAAGATTTGTAACCTTTACTCCTGTCTCTGTTGTCGCTGCTTCCACATCATCAACTGCATATTTCTTTGAATAATCAGATGGAAGTGCTTCAGATAATTCAACTTTAACCTCTGCATCTGTTACCTTGATGTTGTCAACGGTTGCACTGACACCTGTTTTTACCGGAACATAAGTATCTGGAATATCAAAATTAATTTCCCCCTTATCCGTATAGTACGTTACGCTGGAAATAGTTTTTCCCATCATGGATTTGTAGTGGTCAGAGCTTATTGGGCAACCGTGAGATTCTGTTGTAAAGCCGGTGCTCCATGCAAGTTCTTTTCCTTTCCAGATATTCTCAAGATGACGGAGTGCATAAGTGGTTCCGTCTGTTGTATTGATGATTACACCATAAATCTTATCACCATTAGATGCATTTACTACTGCCTTTACTGCTGTCTCATCCAGCTCAAGCTGATAATCTCCATATTTGGAATTAAGCTTTAATTCAGCATTCACACTAACATTCTGTTCGGACATTCCCTGAACAGCGCCAAAAGAAATATTTTCGTTCTCATCTACGCTCATTTCCTTGTAATATGCAGGAGTTTCTGCCGGAACATAATAAGTATAGCTTGGCTGTTCAATAAGAGCCGCTGCACCAGTATATGTATTAGTACTTACCTGGCCTTTCATGTTCGTAGTAATCTCTATAGTAGTGCTGTCTGTAATCTGTTTAAAATTTTCCAAATCAGAAGCTTTATTCACTTTTACCGGAAAAGTAACACCTGCAAGTTCATTTCCTTCCGCGCTTGTATGATAAGCAGCATTTCCATTCATCACGCCGCTCATCTTTGTTTTTGCTTTCGTCGCGGATGTAAATGCATCTACTTTTACATCATTGTTTTTCAACTCAGATCTGTAAAAAGCTTCATAGGGAATGTTCATCAGTACGATCTGACCATCCTCCACTGTTTTCACAGCTCCCGCTTCATTGTTGGTTTCGCCCTCAGTGTCTGCTAAAAAAACATCTTCTGTGTCTCCGGTTTCGCCGTCCTCAAATCCAGACTCCTCTTCTGCGGCTTCTCCAGATTCAAAACCATCCTCTGTGTCTGTACCAAAATCTGCTGAATCGTCAGCCTCTGATGATTCGTCATAGTCGTCTGAAATCTCATCAGAACCATATGTAGTCTCCTCAGATACCTCAACAGCTGCTTCTCCAGAAATAAAGTCCTCTGCCATAACTCCAACCGGTGAACTGGTCATCGCTACAGCTGCACTCATAATGATCGGAGCAATTTTTCTTAATAACTTTTTGTCAGCCATTCTCTTCCTCCTTGTTTAACTATTATTAGTGTTTTCTAACCTTTGTTTATTTTACAGAATTGTGTTAGAAATGTCTATCTATTTTTAGTTTAGACATTGCACTTTTTTTATCAACAAGAGGGGCTGTTTCGTATATCAACATGCTGATTCCGTCTCCATATTTTATATAAAAAATACTTTTCTCTCTTTAGGCATAATGATATCGCTTACAGACATCACCCCCCATTTGCAGCAAAAAAGAATCCAGGCACGGAAGTCTTCTTACTTCTATACCTGGATTCTCCTACATTGAAAATTAAGCAACTGCCATATTGACTTGTCTGATTTTTCATCTGCTGCTCCTACGTCAGTCGCCGTAGCTACCGCTACACAGCCCCGGCCGTTGGGATGCGCCATATGCACCATATTTTCTTTCTATGAGAAAAAGCTCTCAGCCACGCTCATCTCCGCAATATATCCGACAGTTCCTGTCATAAAAATAGTTCCGTCTTCTTTAATGTCGATCTGGATCATACCACCTGGCTGGTTTACATTGATTCTGTTTTCCATCAGACCTTTTCGGTAGGCTGCAATGGCTGCCGCACAGCTTCCTGTACCGGAAGCTTTTGTGTAACCGGAGCCACGCTCCCAGATCTCGATATCCAGATTTCCTTTATCAATCTGGCGGCAGATCTGCAGGTTCACTCTTTCCGGGAACTCATCTGCATTTTCCACATATGGCCCCAGCTCTCTTACTTTTTCCTGAGATACCTGATCCATGAAAATAATGCAGTGTGGATTTCCTACTGTGAGACAAGTTGCCTTGTATTCTTTCTTGTTAAATGTAAATGGCTCATCGATCACCTCACGCACCTCGCCAGTTACCGGAATCTCTCTGGAAAGGAAAGAGGCTTTGCCCATGTTTACGCGGAACTCTGTCGCTCTGGCATTCAGACACTCTACTTCGATTGTTCCTGATAAAGTTTCAATGGCAAATTTTTTCTCTGTAACATACTCATTGTCCATAAGATATTTTGCAAAAATACAGACACCGTTTCCACTGATTGCAGCTTCACTTCCATCGGAATTAAAAATATGCATTCCCATTTTTCCGTTAATGTCAACTGGTCCGTAAAGCACACCATCCGCTCCAAGTCCGAACCCCCGCTGGCAAAGAAGCGCAACTTTTTTGCCCTGCAGCTGAAGCTGGTTTTTCTTCGCATCCAGTACCAGATAATCATTTCCAAAGCCCTGATATTTTGTCATGATAATGCTGTCTCTCATTGTTTTCAATTCCTTTCTGACGAAACGCCCGTGATCTTTTTTCTCAAATCACATCTTATATCCAGTATAGCGTTTATTTTTCCCATGTACATAGAATAACTTGCGAAATATATTGCAAAAAATGCGGTATTTCATTTATAATAAAGTCATATTTCAAGCGCAGAATTGAATTATGACGCTACGCAAACGTAGCTGCAAACAAAGTTTGCGGTTCCATACACACTATAGTTAAAACAGGGGCCATAACATATGAATTCTTTCAATGAGCCTACTGAAAAAACCGGCTATCTGGAGCAGGATTTCCGGCTTTTTCACATCAAGGACCAAACCAAGCGGGAATTTTCCTACCATTATCATGATTTTCACAAGGTGATCATCTTTCTTTCCGGAAAGGCAGCCTACCACATTGAGGGAAAGTCCTACTACCTGAAGCCCTGGGACATTCTCCTCGTGAACCGTCACGCCATCCACAAACCGGAAATTGATTTTTCGGTTCCATACGAACGTTTTGTACTATGGATCCGCGACGACATCAAATCCACAGAACTGCTCCGCTGTTTTCAGAAGGCGATTGACCGGAGTTACAATCTGATCCGTCTGGACTCTGACACTCAGGAAAAATTAAAGCAGCTTCTCTACGAACTGGAAGCTGCCCTGAAAGACGAAAAATTTGGAAGCGAGCTTCTTGGCTCAGCTCTTTTTACCCAGTTCATGGTTTATGTAAACCGCATTTTTCTGGAAAAGCAGTACATTTACGACACTCGCTCCTACAGCAGTGATTCCCAGATAGAAGAGCTTCTCCGTTATATTAACCACAACCTTACTGAAGATCTTTCCATTGAGACCCTTGCACGGAAATACTACCTGAGCAAGTATCACATGATGCGGAAATTCAAGGAGGAAACCGGTTACACCATCCACAACTACATCATTAGCAAGCGCCTTCTTCTCGCCCGCACAAAAATTTCCGAAGGCACCCCCATCCTGAAGGCCGCCCAGTTAAGCGGCTTCTCCGACTATACCACCTTCTCCCGGGCCTATAAAAAACAATTTGGTATTGCGCCGAGCCAGACAATATAATTGCTATTTAGTTGATTAAAAGTTCTTCAATGCGGACGCATTTGGACAATGTG
>OLRP01001135.1_pt1 | contig 22293 bp, 20 predicted proteins | sample 1672401 | NCBI WGS metagenome assembly OLRP01 (sample SAMEA3136682, study PRJEB25190) | human gut metagenome | reverse complement strand
CGCTTGGTGCGACGATCAATATGGATGGAACAGCGATTATGCAGGGTGTAGCCGTTGTGTTTGCGGCACAGGCATTTGGAATCCATCTTTCTCTTACCGATTATGTTACGGTTATCGGGACAGCGACACTTGCATCTATCGGAACGGCCGGAGTACCAAGTGTAGGTCTTGTTACACTTACAATGGTATTTAATTCTGTAGGACTCCCGGTTGAGGCAATCGGTCTGATCATGGGTATTGACCGTATTCTTGACATGACACGAACAGCCGTTAATATTACAGGTGATGCTGTATGTACAACAATCGTTGCACATCAGAACAAGGCGCTGGATCGTGAGGTATTTAATAAAAAGGAAGAAAAAGCTTAAGATAAAAGGAGAGATGCTTCTATGAAAGAATGGCTGAAACACTGGGATGAGACAAAGAGACTTACGAGAGAGGAAGCAATTAAAATTTTAAATCTTCCAAAGGAAGACATGGACGATCTGATCGCATGTGCCTATGCGCTTCGTACAAAGTATAAAGGAAAGAAAGTAAGCGTACAACTTCTGACTAATGTCCGCAGCGGAAACTGTTCGCAGAACTGTGCATATTGTGCACAGTCCTGCGAGTCGCATGCGGCCATTGAAAAATATCGTCGTGTTTCGGATGAAAAACTTTACGGGGATAACGATCTGGTAGATGACAAGCATCTAGCAAGACATTGTATCGGTCTGAGCGGAATTCAGTTTTCAGATGCAGAGATTGAAGATCTTGCAGAACGTATCCGGGAAATGAAGAAGAAAGGAACGCAGATCTGCTGTTCTATTGGATTTCTGACGGAGAAGCAGGCGAGACTTTTAAAAGATGCCGGACTGGACAGGATCAATCATAATCTGAACAGCAGTCGTTCTTATTATCATAATATCTGCAGTACACATACTTTCGAGCAGCGTGTACAGAATATCCGCATGCTTCAGGGAATTGGCTTTGAAATCTGCAGTGGCGGGATCATCGGTATGGGTGAAAGTAAAGAAGATGTAGTTGACATGCTCCTTGAACTGCGTGAGATTCAGCCGGAGGCATTGCCGATCAATTTCCTCCTGCCGATCAAAGGAACTCCGCTTGGAGATGCCGATATCTCCATGCTGACAACCGAATACTGCATGAAAGTTCTCTGCCTTGCAAGACTTCTTGTGCCAAAAGCAGATATCCGCTGCGCCGCCGGAAGAGAAGTATATTTTAAAGGGGAAGAAAAGAAACTGCTTAGCGTAGTGGATTCTATCTTTGCTTCAGGTTATCTGACAGAAGGTGGTCAGGGGATCGAAGATACTCTGAAAACGATTACGAATGCCGGATTTACTTATGAGATTGAATCAGCATAATTGACAAACTTTAGAAGGAGAAGTATTAACATGAATCAGACACAAAGCAGTACGATATCCCGCAGTAAAACCTATGAAATAACCATAACAGCTCTGATGACAGCAGTCACCTGTATTCTTGCTCCGATGTCCATTCCAATCGGGCCGGTTCCGATTTCATTCACCAATCTGGCGATTTATCTGTCCTTGTATCTTCTCGGATGGAAAAAAGGAACCATCAGTTATCTGATCTATCTTTTGATCGGTCTTGTTGGGCTTCCGGTATTCTCCGGTTTCACTGGTGGTCCGGCGAAATTGGCAGGACCTACAGGTGGATATATCATCGGATTTATCGTAATGGCAGTCATTGCCGGACTGTTCATCGACAACTGCCGCAAACCATGGATCCAGCTTATCGGTATGATCGTCGGAACCATCGTATGTTACCTTTTCGGAACCGTATGGTTCTGCGTGGTCGCAGGTTATACTTTCCAGGCAGCCCTCGCAGTCTGCGTCATCCCGTTTATTCCGGCCGACCTGGTAAAAATGATTATCGCGATGCTCATCGGACCGATGATAAAGAAAAGAATACGGTAATCGCGGCAGTCGCCAAGGTCCTGTGCAAGCATGGACTTTGACTCTGTTGCCCGCATAAATAAAAATGCTCCTGATCAATCATCAGGAGCATTTTTATTGCACTGCATATCAATAATTAGTTCGGTGGACCAATTTTGATTTACGCATTCAATTGTTCAATCGCAGCAACCGTTCTCTCATATTCTTTCGCAACCGCGTTCATCATATTGTCATCTTCCGGCAGGTTGCCTGCGCGGAGAACTTCGGTGAGAGTGGCGGTGGCTTCATAGAGCGGGGTGAATCCAAGGTTCTGTGCGACGCCTTTTAAGGTGTGGGCAGCACGGAACGCTTCTTCTACATTTTTTTCTTCCAGAGTGCTCTGGAGCTGGGAAAAGCTGGGATCACCAGGAAATTTCAGGACGAATTTGGTGATCAGTCTTTCGTTGCGAAGGCGTCCGAAGACTTCCTCATAATCAGCTCCCATAGCCTGATAACATTCATTAATATTCATACTTGTAATTCCTTTCTGCATGTGATGGAGACAGAAACAGCGGGTCTCTGTCTGCAATACGAAAAAATGTCATAAGTAATTATATTATATGAGTATATCCAAATAAAAACAAGAATTTTAGAAAAATGTAAGAAAAATGCAATGGTTACTGTAATGCTTTTTGTAATGTTTTTAATTCCTACAGGCGAAATACTTTCGTTGCGATAACGAAGTAAATCATAATGGAACTCGCATCGACGATGGTAGTGATCAGCGGAGAGGCCATCAGTGCCGGATCCAGGCCGATTTTTTTTGCGCACATCGGGAGGATGCAGCCGAGTAATTTTGCGGAAATAACGGTTGCGACCAGGGACAGGGCGATGACGATTGCCATACCTGCCTGTTGATAGGTCAGATAGATCCGAAGTCCGTTGGCGACAGCCAGAACGACACCTACGATCAGGGAAACACGGAATTCTTTCCAGATGACACGGAAAAAGTCATGGAAGGTTACCTGGTTCAGGGCGATTCCGCGAATGATCAGTGTGGAACTCTGAGAACCGCAGTTTCCGCCGGTGTCCATCAGCATGGGGATGAAGGATACAAGAAGCGGGATCGCAGCGAAAGCGTTTTCATAACGGGTGATGATGGTTCCGGTGATAATAGAAGAAAACATCAGCACCAGAAGCCATGGGATTCTGCGTTTTGCGTGTTCCCAGGCGGATACTTCAAAGTAAGTTTTTTCACTGGGAGATACGGCCGCCATCTTGGTGATATCTTCGGTGGCCTCTTCGACCATGACATCCATGGCATCATCGAATGTTACGATACCGACAAGCAGACCATCGGTGTCAAGAACCGGAAGTGCCAGCAGGTCGTATTTGCGAAGCTGGTGAGCCACATCCTCTTTGTCTGTCAGTGTAGAGACAGAGATGATCTCCGTCTCCATGATATCTTCAATCAGTACATTATCATCGGTTGTCATCAGATCTTTTGCTGACACGATACCGAGCAGTTTCCGCTGCTGGATCACATAGCAGGTATAGATGGTTTCTTTGTGAATACCGGTTTTCTTGATATGTGCGAGTGCCTGTCCTACTGTCAGATACGGTTTCAGATCTACGTATTCGGTTGTCATGATACTTCCGGCGCTGTCTTCCGGATAATTTAACAGTTTGTTGATGGTTTCCCGTTCCTTCGGGCCGCTGGCATCGAGGATCCGGGTAACCAGATTGGCGGGAAGTTCTTCTAACAGATCCACGGTATCATCCATGTACAGATCGTTCAGGATTTCCTTCAGTTCTTTTTCTGACAAGGCTTCTACCAGGACAGACTGCAGGGAACTCTCCATGTTGGCAAATACGTCTGCCGCCTTTTCTTTGGGAATCAGACGGAAGGCAAGAGCCAGTTCCTTATCATCAAATTCTCCAAGCAGTGAGGCAATGTCTACTGCGTTCATTACGTCCAGAACGTCTTTTACGGATTTGTAGCGGCGTTCCTGGAGCAGTTTTACAAAAATATCTTTGTTCATCATAAACGTACCTCCGATATGTAATTATTGGTATATGATCGTTGCCTTTCGCGTAATAACTGGCATCAGAGTCCATGTCCTCACCACCTTTCATTTTTTGTGTTTATACAAATAAAAAAATTCCTTCAAAGCCTGAGCTAATGAAAGAATCTGCAAAATACATCACGAAAAAATCCTGACCATCGTTCAAGCTTTAGTATCACAGGGCATATATCAATTGCATTAGGTTATGCCTTCACGACATGACCTGCTGACCAGCGCGTTGTGTCTCCACAGCCTTGCGGCAGCAATCTCAGGAAAATCCAAATCCCTGTGGTAACCTCACCTACCGAAATATCTTTATTTGTCGTGACTATCATATAGCAAACAGAAAGTAATGTCAATCGCTTTTTTACAATTGAAAGCACCTGTCAAAGTCGATATAATGATAGCAGAGATGTGCCCGGTACAAAGGGGAAGAAAAGAGTCACTGACAGAACGGGTATAGGGGAAGGAGAAGACAGATGACAGCAGCAGAAAAAATAAAAGAAATGGGAATTGTACCGGTTGTGGTACTGGAAGATGAGAAGGATGCAGGAGCGCTGGCGAAGGCACTCTGCGAAGGAGGGCTTCCTTGTGCGGAGGTGACATTCCGGACAGCGGCAGCGAAGGAATCCATCCGCATCATGCTGAAGGAATATCCGGAGATGTTCGTGGGAGCAGGAACTGTTCTGACAACACGGCAGGTGGATGAAGCAATCGAAGCAGGAGCAAGATTCATTGTGAGTCCGGGTTTTGATCCGGAGATCGTGGATTACTGTATCGAGAAACAGATCCCGGTATTTCCGGGTTGTGTGACGGCATCGGAGCTGGCGCAGGCGGTAAAACGGGGACTGGAAGTTGTCAAATTCTTTCCAGCAGAAACATCCGGGGGACTGGCAGCAATCAAAGCACTGGCGGCTCCGTATGTGGGAATGAAATTTATGCCGACCGGTGGTATCAATCTGAAAAATGTCCGTTCTTATCTGGAAAGTGATGTGATCCTTGCCTGTGGCGGTAGCTGGATGGTGAAAAAAGACCTGATCCAGAGTAGGCAGTTTGATGCGATCCGCCAGATGACAGCGGATGCGGTGACACTGGTAAAAGAGGTACGGGGCAGTCAGGAGAAATAAGTATGAAGAAAACATTATTATTTGGAGAGCCGATGACTCTGTTATTGGCAGATACACCTGGTGCGTTGGAGTGTGTGGAGCATTTTACAAGAAGAATGTCCGGGGCGGAGGTCAATGTGGCGATTGGGCTTACCAGGCTTGGCTTTCCGGTGGAATATCTTACCCGGCTTGGGGATGATCCGTTTGGACATTATATCGAACAGGCACTAAAAGACAATGGGATCGGAACGAATCTTCTGACGTATGATACGGTCTATCGAACCGGGATTCAACTGAAAGAATATGTGGAAGACGGACATGATCCGGCGGCACCATATTATCGAAAAGGATCTGCCGCATCACATCTGTCTGCCCAAGAGATCGATGCACTGGATCTTGAGGAGATCGGGCTGGTGCATGTGACAGGCATTCCGCCTGCACTCTCGAAAGAAGCGAGAGAGGCGACCTATCGTCTGATGAAGCGGGCGAGAGAGGCTCAGATTCCGGTGACCTTTGATCCGAATCTCCGCCCGGCTCTGTGGGAGAACGGGGAGACGATGAGAAACGTGCTGAATGATCTGGCAAATTACGCAGATGTGGTACTGCCGGGAATCGGGGAATGTGAGATCCTTGCGGGCACGACAGATAAAGAAAAAGCGGCTGATTTTTATCATCAGAAGGGCGCGGCTCTCGTCGTGATCAAAGATGGAAAGAACGGCGCTTATGTATCCGAAAAGAAAGAAAACGGGGAAGTAGTCCGAGATATGATCCCGGGGTATCCGGTGAAAAAAGTGGTGGATACAGTGGGCGCGGGAGATGGATTTGCCGTTGGTGTACTGAGCGGACTGCTGAAAGGTCTTCCGGTGACCGAATGTGCGAAACGGGGCAATGCGATCGGCTCGATCCAGGTGCAGCACCGCGGCGACAATGAAGGGCTGCCGACAGAAGAAATCCTGCAATCCTATATGGCGGGAAATATACAGAAATAAAGAAAACAGGAAACGAAAAAATGAATACATTTTGGATTTTGATGGAACAGATTGAGCTGTTTATCGTTTATCTTGTCATCGGTGTGATACTTGTGTGGACCGGTGTGCTGAGTGATAAGGGACTCGACTGGATCGCCCGGGTAGTTATGAAACTTTCGCTGCCGACGATGATCTTTGTAAATGTGGTCAGTCAGGTAGACCGGGTGGCACTGGTAAAATCGCTGTCCATCATCGGACTGGCGGTGACGGCCTCGACTCTTTTATATGGACTTGGCGTTGTGTTGACAAAATTGTTTCATGTAGAAGGCGACCGGGCACAGATCTACCGGGCGATGACGATGTTTGGCAATGTGGGATTTATGGGAATCCCGATCATTACCAGCATTTTCCCGGAACGGGGCATGCTGTATGTATCCGTATTTACCATCGTGGATCAGCTGGCGATGTGGACGGTAGGAGTGAAACTGACCTCCCCGAGTGGAAAAGGAAAGTTTGATCCGAAAAAGCTGATCAATCCGGCGACAGTTGCTATCGCTCTGGCAATTCTTTTCGTACTGACCGGACTAAAGCTTCCGGGTGTCTTGCAGACTGGATTCCAGAATATTGGGGCAACGGCGACACCTCTCGCGATGATCTATCTTGGCGGTGTGTTTGCCTGTATGGATATATGCAAATATGTAAAACAGATGGAATTATACGGAATTGTTATCTGCAAAATGTTGATCTTTCCGGTACTGTTTTATCTTGTCCTGAGCTTCGTCCCGGTATCGGAAGAGATCCGTATGACCATGTCTCTGATCACCGCGATGCCGACTATGTCCTCTGTGGTTATGCTCGCCAATTCCTCCGGTTCCGATGGAGCATATTCGCTGGGCGGCGTGATGATAACCACACTATGCGGAATCGTGACGCTGCCGGTTGTGTGCAGAGTGCTTTTGTGGATTGCGGTGGCGTAATAACGTTATGAACAGTAACGAAATAATAATGCAGTGGTACAAAACAAGTATTTGCCATATCTGACAAAATAGAATACAATAATTCTATATAAATAAGCCTGTCAGAATAACGAAATCAATGGCAGCAGAATGGGAGAAGAGAATTATGGGAGATGGAAGAGAAATGAAAGAGATTCATCAGGAGTTCCTGACCGGCGAGCGTGCGCTGTTTCAGGGGAAGGATCTGAAAATTTATGATACTATTTTTGACGACGGAGAGTCTCCGTTAAAAGAGAGCAGAAATATTGAATTATACGGAAGCATGTTCAAATGGAAATATCCGCTGTGGTATGCGAAAGATATCAAGGCGGTGGATTGTACCTGGTTTGAGATGGCACGCGCGGGTGTGTGGTATACCGACCGGATCGAAGTGAACAATGCAGTGATCGAAGCACCGAAGAATTTTCGCCGGTGTAACGGACTGAAACTGACCAATGTGACCTTCCCGAATGCGGCAGAGACCTTGTGGAGCTGTCAGAACGTGGAATTGGATCATGTGGATGCAAAAGGCGATTATTTCGGCATGAACTGCCAGGATCTGGTGTTGAAAAACTTCCGTCTGGTGGGAAATTATTCCTTCGACGGTGTAAAAAATATGGAAGTGCACAATGCAACAATGCTGTCCAAGGATGCATTCTGGAACAGTGAAAATGTAACGGTGTACGATTCCTTTATCTCCGGAGAATATCTGGGATGGAATGCGAAGAATCTGACACTGGTAAACTGTACGATCGAGAGTCTGCAGGGCATGTGTTATATTGACAATCTGGTGATGAAAAACTGTAAGCTGATCAATACGACACTGGCATTTGAATACTCTTCTGTAGATGCCAAGATCCACGGAACCATCGACAGCGTGCTGAATCCGTCGAGCGGTGTGATCCGTGCGGATGAGATCAAAGAACTGACGGTGGAAAAAGATAAGGTAGATCCGTCAAAGACGAAGATTTTTGTACAGGGAAAAGAAGTCGAGGCATAGGACAGACTGCAAAAAACAGAGAGGAAGATACAGCATGAGCAACTATGATTTTGATCAGATCACAGACCGGAGAAATACCGGATCTCTGAAATGGGATGTGGCAGAAGGTGAACTGCCGATGTGGGTGGCAGATATGGATTTTCAGACGGCCCCGGCTGTACGGGAGGCGATTGAAAAGCGGGCCGCACACGGTGTGTTCGGCTACACGGATGTGGAAGAAGACTGGTATCAGGCCTACATGGACTGGTGGGAGAGACGCCATCAGTTTTCCATCAAAAAAGAATGGCTGACCTTCTGTACCGGTGTTGTACCGGCGATCTCAAGTACGGTCCGCAAGCTGACCACACCGGGAGAAAATGTGCTGATCCAGACACCGGTGTATAATATTTTCTTTAATTCCATCGTCAACAACGGAAGAAATGTTGTGGAATGCCCGCTGGCATATGACGGGGAACAGTATGAGATGGATTTTGAGGCGCTGGAGGAAAAATTATCGGATCCGCAGACTTCACTGATGATCCTGTGTAACCCGCACAACCCGGTGGGAAGAATCTGGGAGCGGGAGACACTGGCACGGGTGGGAGAACTGTGCGAAAAATATCATGTAACTGTTCTGTCGGACGAGATCCACTGTGATATCACCCGACCTGGCACCGGATACCTTCCGTTTGCGGCGGCTTCCGAGACGTGTAAAAATATCAGTGTGACCTGTATCGCACCGACGAAGGCATTTAACATTGCAGGCATCCAGACAGCAGCCGTGATGATCCCGAACGAGGCACTGCACCATAAAGTGTGGCGTGCACTGAATACGGATGAGGTGGCAGAACCGAATGTATTTGCCATCGGTGCGGCGATCGCGGCATTTACCAAGGGGGAAGACTGGCTGGAAGAACTCCGTGCATATCTTTTCGAAAACCGTGCATACATGACCGACTATATCCGAAAAGAGATTCCGCAGTTGAAAGTGACAGAGGCAGATGCGACCTACCTTCTGTGGTTGGACTGCAGTGCGCTCGGATGCAGCGCGAAAGAACTTGCCGATGCGATTCGCAAAACGACAGGTCTTTATGTGTCGGAAGGCGCGCAGTACGGAAAAACTGGCGAACAGTTTTTACGCATCAACCTGGCATGCCAGAGAAGCCGGATCGCGGATGGCTGTGAACGGCTGAAACGGGGCGTGGAAGCATATCGGAATCAGAAATAACAATACAGCAGATGGCTGTGAGAAATGAGAAAACTATGGAGAAAAAGCGAATACCGGTGCGTCCGCATCACGGGATGTGTCTGGCGTATTTTATAGGAAAAGGATACAGCGAAGGATTTTCCGCACATATGGAGAAAATGTTACACATTCTGGAACAGGATGTGTCGATCCAGCTGGTGGTTTCGCTGGACGAGATCTGCAGTGCGTGCCCGAATCATCAGTTCCTTACCGATGAGGAAAATCCCGGAGAAAAAAAGGAAATCTGTGAAGCGCAGGAAAAAGTGTTCCGGTATGATCATGGCGTGCTGGAGGCCTGCGGGCTGACAGAAGGAGAAGAACTGAACTTTCTGGAATTTGCGCAGAAAGTCCAGAAAAAGGTAATCGATACAGGATTGCGGGAGAAGATCTGCGGGGACTGTGAGTGGAATGAAATCTGCAGTGAGAAAAGCAGTCGATGGGAAAATAAAAATATTTTACGTTGATTTTTCTAAAAGATATCTGAAATTTCATATTGATTTCATAAAATGATGAAACACCTGTAAAAGGGTGATTCATCATTTTTTTTAAATCTGTTTCATCGCACCTGATGTGCGATGAAACAGATTTCGGAAGATTTTGCAGGAGGGATAAACAGGCATGAAAAATTATGTAATTGATACGAATGTACTGATTCAAGCACCAAATGCTCTGTGGGCTTTTCAGGAAAATCGGATTGTGATTCCGCTGGTGGTTGTGGAAGAACTGGATCATTTGAAAAAAGCAGAAGGAGAAAAAGGAGCTAATGCCAGAAAAGTCATTCGCTGTCTGGAACAGCTGAGACATCAGGGAGATCTTCTGAAAGGGGTCAGAATCGGACAGGAAGGAATTCTTCGGATCGAAAAAAACTTTGTATATGTGGAACTGCAGGAGGAACTTCCGGATGACAGAGCAGACAATCGTATTCTTCAGGTGTGTGTTGGGATGCGTGAGAAAGAAAAAGATCCGGTGATCCTGGTAACCAAAGATCTGCTGTTGCGGTTGAAAGCACAACTTCTTGGAATCCAGGCAGAAGATTTTGAGGCGGAGCAGGTAGAAGAACAGAAACTTCAATATACCGGAAGGGATGAAGTATTTGTACCGGAAGAGTATTTCAAAGATTTTAAGAAAAAGGGAATACCTGTCGCGGTTGTGTATAAAGCAGATGAGCAGGGAGAAAAGGTTTATCCGGAACTTACAGAGAATCAGTTTCTGATTCTGAGAAGTGATCAGTCGGAGAAAAAAAGCCAGTTGGGAAGAGTAGAGGGAGAGATGATCCGTAAACTGGCCTATCGAAAAGCCGAGCCATATGGCATCCATCCGAGAAATGCAGGGCAGTATTTTTTCCAGGAAGCACTGATGCAGCCGGCGGAGAAAGCACCGCTTGTGATCGTAAAAGGGATGGCGGGAACCAGTAAAACTTTTTATTCGCTGGCCGTTGGACTGGAGAAAGTTCTGAATCATCCGTCAGGAGAGTATCGCCGGATTCTGATCTGCCGTCCAAATGCCCAGTTTGACGATGATATTGGCTTCCTTCCAGGTGACGAACAGGAAAAAATTTCTCCGCTGATGCGGCCGATCATGGATAATCTGGAACAGCTGATCGATTCCAATGAAGAGGAACGCTATAAAGATGAAAATGAATTAAAAGGGAAGATAGAAGAGATTTTTGAGCGGGAGCTGATCCAGGCCGAAGCTTTGAACTTTATCCGTGGCCGTTCCCTGATTCAAACGTATCTGATTATCGACGAAGCACAGAATACTACCCCAAATCAGATCAAAGGAATCATCACCCGTGCGGGGAAAAATACAAAGATTATTCTGCTGGGAGATCCCAATCAGATTGACCGGCCATTCCTGGATGAGCGCACCAACGGACTTTCTTATGCAGCAGAGCATATGAAAGGAAGTTCGTTATGCTGGCAGATCACCATGAGTCCGGAGGAATGTGAGCGGTCAGAACTGGCCATGGACGCAATTCAACGGCTGGAAAAGAGAACAGAAAAGAAGGAATACAGATGAAACCGGGATATGAACAGATAAGAAATGATCGGGAGATCAACCTTTTAATTGAACAGGGAAACCGTAACCTGAAAGTACTGGGATATACCGAACATTCCAGAAAACATGCGGTGAAAGTGGCGGAGACGGCAGGAAGGATCCTGAAGGAACTGGGGTATCGGAGACGACAGGTGGAGATGGCAAAAATTGCAGGCTATATGCATGATATCGGAAATACCGTGAATCGCTATGATCATGCACACAGCAGTGCTGTGCTTGCATATGGAATCTTAAAAGAACGGGAAATGAAGCTGGAAGATATTCTGACGATTACTTCGGCTATTGGACAACACGATGAAGAAACCGGTACGGCGGTAGATGCGGTTTCTGCGGCACTGATCCTGGCAGATAAAACAGATGTGCGCAGAAATCGGGTACAGAATCCGGTACCGGCAAATTTTGATATCCATGACCGGGTAAATTATGCGGCACTTTCTTCAAACCTTGAGATTGATCCTGAGAAGAAAGTCATTCACATGAGACTGGAGTTGGACGATTCCATCTGCAGTGTGATGGATTATTTTGAAATTTTTTTAAAACGGATGTTGATGTGCAGACGTGCAGCGGAAATGCTGGGCTGCAGATTTAAACTTACCGCGAACGGAAGTAAAATATGTTAGAGCGTGTTTGAAAAAGGCTTTTCATGAGGAAAATCCCCTCCTTTTTTTAAGGATAAATTGACAAAAAGTTATGGAAAATCTATACTAAAGTCAGAGAATTACAAATATTTGTGACAGAAAGGGGGAGAAAAAATGAAGGTGAAAATCGCCCAGATTCAGGCTCATGTTTATGAAGAAAAAAGCAAAAATCTGGAAGAACTGGAGCGGAATCTGAAACGTATAAAGGACGAAAACATTGATCTGGTAACCCTGGGCGAAATGTTCAACTGCCCGTACCAGACACCTTGTTTTCCGGTCTATGCGGAAATGGAACAGGGAGAAACCTGGCAACGGTTAAGTGCTCTTGCAAAAAAATACAAGATTTATCTGTCAGCCGGAAGTGTACCGGAAAAAGATAAGGAAGGACATGTGTACAATACCGCTTATGTCTTTGAGCGGCAGGGCAACCAGATTGCAAAACACCGCAAAGTGCATCTGTTTGATATCGCCGTGAAGGACGGACAGTGCTATCAGGAGTCCGCGACACTGACCGCCGGAGATCAGATTACCGTTTTTGATACGGAGTTTGGGAAAATGGGAATCTGTATCTGCTTTGACTGCAGATTTCCGGAGATTGTACGGCTGATGACATTGCGGGGCGCCAGAATGATCCTGGTACCGGCAGCCTTTAACATGACAACCGGACCGGCACACTGGGAGTTAATGTTCAGGGGAAGAGCGGTGGACAATCAGTGCTATATGATCGGAACTTCCGATGCAAGAGACGAGCAGGCAGGATATATCTCCTGGGGTCATTCTCTTGTCGTGTCACCCTGGGGGGATGTGGTGACACAGACGGATGAGAAACCGGGCATTCAGATCACGGAAATAGATCTGGACCGCGTGGATGCGATCCGCGAACAGCTACCATTATTATCCGCACGGAGAACGGATCTGTATGAACTGAAAGGAAAATAATGTGTAGCAAAATGAGTTTTTAACATGAATTTTACAGAGCATCAACATAGAATTAAAGAAAAGTTGATATAGTACTTTTGTGAATGTGACAATTGGATAAAAGGTAGAAGAAAGTAAAGGGATAAGCAATGAACGAGACAATTTATATGAACCGGGAACTGTCCTGGCTGAAATTTAATGAACGTGTACTGGAAGAAGCGGAGAACCCGAAGGTGCCGCTGTGTGAGCGCCTGACATTTGCATCGATCTATCAGAGCAATCTGGATGAATTCTTTATGGTGCGTGTAGGCTCGCTGATCGATCAGATGCTGGTGGCAAAAGATTCCAGAGATAATAAAACACATATGACGCCGAAAGAACAGATTCAGGCGATTCTTCCACAGGTGGAGATCCTGAACAGGAGAAAAGATGAAGTGTATGGAAAACTCATGGAAAAGATTGAGGAATACGGCGTTCGTCTGGTGGATTTCAGTAAGATCACGGAAGAAGAAAATAAATTTCTGGAAGCATATTTTGATATGGAGATTTCCGGCTTGATTTCACCGACCATTGTGGGAAAACGACAGCCATTCCCATTCCTGAAAAATAAAGAAATCTATGCGGTGGTTGTCCTGACCACCAAGAGCGGAAAAGAACGCCTGGGGATTATACCGTGTGGAAGCGGTGTATTTGAACGGCTGATCCACCTGCCGGGAGGCAATACGTATATGCTGTCGGAAGAACTGATCCTCCACTACATTCCAAAAGTATTCAAGGGGTATCAGGTAAAAGAAAAATCCCTGCTTCGTGTAACCAGAAATGCAGATATTGATGCCGATGCGCTGTACGATGAAGATCTGGATTACCGGGAATTTATGGCAGATCTGATCAAAAAAAGAAAGAAACTTGCACCGGTGCGGATCGAACTTTCCAGAAAACTCAGCGAGGGCAGTGTGAAACTGATCTGTGAACATCTGGCAATAAAATCACAGTATGTATTCCACAGTCAGGCACCGCTGGATCTGTCCTTCGTTTTCCAGATCGAGGATGCTCTTCGTAAGATTCCGGAATTATTCTATGAAAGAAGAACACCAAGAAAATCCCCGGCCTTTACCGGTGACCGTCCGATTCTGGATCAGATTAAAGAGAAGGACAAACTGCTTTCCTATCCGTATGAAAGTATCAATCCGTTTCTGAATATGCTCCACGAAGCAGCCAACGATAAAGATGTGGTTTCCATCAAGATGACGCTGTATCGTGTGGCCAAACAGAGTAAAGTAGTAGAAGCACTGATCGAAGCGGCAGAAAATGGAAAAGAAGTGCTGGTACTGGTGGAACTGAAAGCACGTTTTGATGAAGAAAACAATATTGGATGGTCCCGTTTGCTGGAGGATGCAGGGTGTCGTGTCATCTACGGACTGGATGGCTATAAAGTTCATTCAAAACTCTGTCTGATCACGAAAAAAACAGATGAACAGATTGAATATTATACACAGATCGGTACCGGAAACTATAACGAAAAAACTTCACGGCTTTATACGGATCTGTCGCTGATGACTTATAATGTAGATATCGGACTGGAAGCAGCTAATGTATTCCAGGCTCTTGCCATGGGAGAGACGATCAAACATGTGGATCATCTGCTGGTGGCTCCGAAATGCCTGCAGAATAAGATTCTGGATATGATTGATGAAGAGATTGCACATGCCAGAGCAGGGGAACCGGCTTACATTGGACTGAAGATGAATTCCCTTACGGATAAGAAAATCATGGAGAAACTGGTGGAAGCCTCCTGTGCCGGTGTACGAATCGATATGGTGATCCGTGGGATCTGCTGTCTGATTCCACAGGTTCCAAGCAAGACGGAAAATATTCATGTACGAAGTATCGTCGGACGTTTTCTGGAACATTCCAGAATCTATATTTTCGGAAGTGAAGGAAGAGAAAAAATCTATATTGCGTCCGCAGACTTTATGACCAGAAACACTCTGCGCCGTGTGGAAGTAGCTGCTCCGGTTTATGACGAAGAAATCAAAGCACGCCTTCTGGAAATGTTCCGGATCATGCTGAAAGACAATCAGCAGGCCCGTCAGGAAAACGGTGAGGGAATTTACCGGATCCTGCCAACGGATGAAGAACCGCTGAATGCCCAGGAATATTTCTATGAACAGGCATATGAGATTGCAGAGAACCTTTGAAGAGTGCCCCTTCAGTATGTCCCGTTTGTCAGAATCGGACACAGACATACCGTAAGGAAGCGGCACGGCTGGAAAAAACACAGAAAAAGAAAAAAGTAAATGAGAAAAAATCCTGTTTAAGCCTATTGAAAATCCCATAAAGTTGCGATAGACTTATTGCAGTTAGTAAAAGCTAACCATCATGTGAATAAGTCGTGGGAAGATCCTTTCTGCTTCTGCAAAATGGGAGCAGAGGATCATCCATGGGAAAGGGTCAGGGATAGTATGAAACATTTGACAATTGAAAAAGTAATCGGACGTGAAATTATTGACTCCAGAGGTAATCCTACCGTAGAAGCAGAGGTTTATCTGTCAGACGGAACCATGGGGAGAGGAACCGCACCCAGCGGTGCATCTACCGGAGAATTCGAAGCACTGGAGCTGAGAGACGGAGATAAAGAAAAATTCGGAGGCAAAGGCGTATCCAAGGCTGTTGCCAATGTAAATACAGTAATTAATGAGGCATTAAAGGGTGTGAATGCACTGGATATCTATGCGGTAGACGCAGCTATGATCAAAGCAGACGGAACCAAAGACAAATCCAATCTGGGTGCAAACGCAATCCTGGCAGTATCGATCGCAAGTGCAAGAGCAGCAGCAAACGCACTGGATCTGCCGCTGTATCGTTTCCTGGGCGGTGCGAACGGCAATCGGCTGCCACTGCCGATGATGAACATCTTGAATGGTGGTGCACATGCAGCCAACACTGTAGATGTACAGGAATTCATGATCATGCCTGCAGGCGCAGCAAGCTTCAAAGAAGGTCTGCGTTGGTGTACGGAAGTCTTCCACGCACTGGCAGCTCTGTTAAAAGAGAAAGGTCTGGCTACTTCCGTAGGTGACGAAGGTGGATTTGCACCGGATCTTGGCAGCGATGAAGAAGCCATCGAGTGTATACTGGAAGCTGTGAAGAGAGCCGGCTATGAACCTGGCAAAGACTTTGTACTGGCTATGGATGCTGCATCCAGCGAGTGGAAAGGCAGCAAGAAGGGCGAATACGTTCTGCCAAAATGCGGAAAGAAATTTACATCCGAAGAACTGGTAGCACACTGGAAAGAACTGTGCAGCAAATATCCGATCTACTCCATTGAAGACGGTCTGGATGAGGAAGACTGGGAAGGATGGCAGATGATGACCAAAGAGCTGGGAGATACGGTACAGCTGGTCGGCGATGACCTGTTTGTAACCAACACCGAACGTCTGGCAAAAGGAATCAGCCTTGGCTGTGCAAACTCCATTCTGATCAAGCTGAACCAGATCGGTTCTGTATCCGAGACACTGGAAGCTATCAAGATGGCACACAAAGCAGGATATACTGCCATTTCCTCTCACCGTTCCGGTGAAACAGAAGACACCACGATCGCAGATCTTGCAGTAGCACTGAACACCTGCCAGATCAAGACCGGTGCACCGAGCCGAAGCGAACGTGTGGCAAAATACAATCAGCTGTTAAGAATCGAGGAAGAACTGGGCGAAGCAGCAGTATTTCCGGGAAAAGAAGCATTTAACATCAAAAGATAAAGGCAGAAAAATGCTGTCGGATCATTAGAGGTGGGTGCATCGATTTTTGTAAAAATCGATGCACCCTTTTCTACGTCAAAAAGGCTTTTCTGTAAATGAAAAATGTTTCATGCGAATGTGTCAGAACACGTTCTTTGTTCTGGTGAACTGTAGAAGTGATTGTAAAGAAAAAAAGAAACTGATATAATAAAAGCGTATGTTGCTGAAAAGATAAAACAGATGAAAATCAGGAGGAAGAATGTGAGGAAAAAACAAAAGGTGCTTTGGAAATTATTTTTGTCCACGTTATATCTGAGTGCCTTTACTTTTGGTGGCGGGTATGTGATCGTTACGCTGATGAAGGATAAGTTCGTGGATAAGTACCATTGGATCGAAGAAAATGAGATGTTGGATCTGATTGCTATTGCACAGTCGGCACCTGGGGCGATCGCGGTAAATGGAGCAATTGTGGTTGGCTATAAACTGGCCGGTCTTGCAGGGGTACTGACAGCAATTTTCGGAACAGTTCTGCCACCTTTTCTTATCATCTCTGTGATCTCTGTTTTTTATCAGATGTTTTGCGATAATTTTATCATCAGTCAGCTGCTGGACGGGATGCAGGCGGGTGTGGGAGCAGTGATTGCTTCCGTGGTATGGGATATGGCAGCGGGGATCACGAAGAAAAAAGAGTGGACATCGATTGTGATCATGGCAGCTGCTTTTATCGCTTCTTATGTGATGGAAGTTCCGGTGGTGTATATCGTGCTGATCTGTATCGCGATGGGAGTGATCCGCACGGTACTGGCAGGAAGGGGGGGACGGAAGAAATGATTTATCTTCAGTTATTTTTCAGTTTCCTTCAGATCGGCATGTTCAGCTTCGGAGGCGGTTATGCCGCGATGCCGTTAATTCGGGAACAGGTGGTGAGCCGTCACGGATGGCTGGACATGGGAGAATTCACCAATCTGATCACCATTTCTCAGATGACACCGGGTCCCATCGCGATCAATTCCGCAACTTTTGTCGGAACCAAGATTGCCGGAATCCCGGGAGCAGTGGTTTCCACGTTCGGATGCATCCTGCCATCGTGTATTCTGGTAACACTGCTTGCCTGGCTGTACCTGAAATATCAGAAAATGGATCTGTTGCAGAGTGTCTTACAGTCTCTGCGACCGGCGGTTGTGGCGATGATCGCGTCTGCGGGCGTATCGATTCTGGTATCTGCCTTCTGGAACGGGGTGGATGTCATCGCACTGGCGGACACCCGCTGGGTGATGGTGGGAATCTTTGTGATCTGCCTGATCCTTCTTCGGAAAACAAAATGGAACCCGGTACTTGTAATGGCGTTGGCTGGGGTAATGAAGTTGTTGGCGGCGATTGCGGGGATTGGATAAAAGCAGGTGGCGAATCGGGGGAGTCTGGGGTATAATGAGAAAACAGAAAAAAAGAACAGAAAACAGGTGACAGATATGAAAATAAAAATCACAGAACCATATTTATGGCTTCCCGTAGATGCAAAAGAAGAAAAAGTCCTTCTGCACCTCTACTCTGAGGGGGAAAAAATCGATGAAATCGCGATCCGTCTTGGCGTTACAGACTGCGATTATTATGCATACAAAGACGTATCAGCGTATAAAAATAAAGAACTGGAGATTATCCGGTATGATGAGGGAAATCTGGATCGGATCTTTCAGTACCCGGAGAAACCGCAGACGGTCTATCCGTTCCGACCTAAGCTGCATTACCATATGGCAGCAGGCTGGTGCAACGATCCGTGTGGGCTGGTCTATGCGGATGGTATCTACCATCTGTACCATCAGTGCAACCCTTACGGGCCGGAATGGGAAAACATGCACTGGGGACATGCAGTCAGCAACGATCTGATCCACTGGGAGAGAAAAGGGCTGGCGCTTTGCCCGGATGAGAACGGAACCGCATATACCGGAAGTGCGATCGTGGATAAGAAGAATCTGTTGGGACACGGCAAAGATGCCCTGCTCTTTTATCACACTGCGGCAGGCGGAAAAAACGAGTGGTCCCGGACTACAGGAAAACAGTTCAACTTTACCCAACGGTTATACTATTCGACAGACGGTGGAGAAACACTGGTGCGGGATGATCGTTTTCTGATGGAACAGATCGCCCCGTTAAACAGAGATCCGAGAGTCTTCTATCATGAGGAAAGCAATGGTTATATTATGTTGCTGTATCTGGATAAAAGTGACTACGCCATTTTCCGTTCCGAAGATCTGCTCAACTGGCGGGAAACCCAGCGGCTGTCCTTCCCGGGCATGTGGGAGTGCCCGGAACTTTTTGAACTTCCGGTGGAAGGAAATGAGAACGAGAAAAAATGGATCTTCTGGTCGGTGGAAGGATATTATGTAGTCGGAACTTTCGACGGATATACGTTCACGACCGAATCGCCTCTGCAGCAGGGATACGCGACATCCACATTCCACGCGGCACAACTATTCTCGAATGTGGAAAACCGGGTGATTCATATCTCCTGGGTGTGGATAAAGAACGGAAGAGGAAATTACCGCGGCATGATGTCGGTTCCGTGCGAACTCAGCCTGCGAAAAAACAACGGCCGTTATCAGGTCGCATTCCGAAGTGTGCGGGAACTGTCAGAACTTTCGGGGAAAATCACGGTACTTCCCCGGGGAACGATAACAGCGAAGCTTCCGTTTGAGAAAAAAGCCACCCAGGTCAATCTGACCTGGGCTCATCCGCAGCACGGAAAAACCACGCTGGAAGTCCAGAACCTTCAGATGGTGATGGATTTTACAAAGAAAACGCTGGATATCCACAACCAGGGAACGGGAGAACGGTTAGCCGGTGTCACATTGGAAGATACTGAAACCTGCGAACTGCATCTGCTGATTGATCAGGAAGTCATCGAATTCTTCACCAACCGGGGAACCTCCTACGGAGCCGTCGAGACAGAGGAAAATGTCCTGGGTGGAAACCTCCTGGTCAAATCCGAGATTCCGGTGGATGAGATCACATATCACCGATTCGAAGTGTAAAAGGATTTCTTTTTCAGAAAAATTACGGTATACTGAAACACAGAAAACATAAAGGAGAACATCTATGGAATTTTGGATAGGTATTATTTTTGATACGATCTGCCTTGCCATTGCCCTTTTCATGGCAATCAATCCGAAAGGATTTGCAAGAGGCATGAAGTATCAGTCGGTACGACAGACAAAAATCTTCCGGATCGTGGGAATCATCGCGGTGATCATTTTGCTCATATCCCTGACAAGCCGGGTTCTGACACTGGTATAAGAAGATGAAGAGAGTAATTGTATATTTTAAAAGGGAAACCGTGCTTTGTGTCGCGGTTTTTCTTGCTGTTATTTCTATGTTTTTTGTCAAACCGGATCGAGCTTATGCAGGGTATATTGATACCAGAGTACTGGCCTTATTGTTTTGTCTGATGACGATCATGGAGGGATTTAAGAAGACGGGTTTATTTGAACAAATGGCGAATACATTGCTGAAAAAGGTACACACTTTCCGGCAGTTGATGCTGGTTCTGGTGGGGCTTTGTTTTTTCTGCTTCATGTGGATTACCAATGATGTGGCACTTCTGACTTTTGTGCCCTTTACGATTCTGGTATTACGTATGGCAAAACTGGATCAGCGGATGATTCCGGTGATTACTATGGAGACGATAGCTGCCAATCTTGGAAGTATGGCAACTCCGGTGGGCAATCCGCAGAATCTGTATTTGTATTCCGTCTCCGGAATGTCTGCCCTGTCCTTTGTAAAGGTTATGGGACCTTTGTCGCTGGTATCTTTGCTGCTTCTGATCGGTGGCTGTCTGATACAGAAGAATGAAAATATGCAGATAGAACAGATCAGGAGAAAAACCCAAAAGAATAAAACAGCTGAAAATCTGATTTTGCTCTTTCTTTTTTGCGTAAGTCTGGCAACGGTTTTACGTGTGCTGCCTTGGCCGGTGCTTCTGGGAATTACACTTCTGATTTGTCTGTTTCTTTTCGGAAGTGGAAAAGAAGAATTTTTACCGCTGAAAGTAGATTATAGTCTGCTTCTTACTTTTGTTGCATTTTTTGTATTTATCGGAAATATGGGGAGGATTCCAATCGTAAAAGAACTCCTGATAAAAGTACTGGAAGGACATGAACTTATTCTTGGTTTTGCTGCCAGCCAGGTCATCAGCAATGTTCCGGCGGCTATTTTACTTTCCGGTTTTACTACAGACTATCCTATGCTTCTCCGGGGAGTGAATATTGGAGGTCTGGGAACCCTGATCGCTTCCCTGGCAAGTCTGATCTCTTATAAATTTTATGTACAGGAAAGTGAAAAGAATGAAACAGCTGGTACAAAAGGGCAATATTTTCGGTATTTTACGGTATGGAATATAGTCTTTGCAATTGTGCTGTTGGCAGTGACTGTTGTAGTATAACGTATAAGGAAAGTATGATTGAAGAATATAGAGAATAGGAAACAAAATAAAAGGCGCAGAATCGCATTTGCCACCCTTATTTGTGAAAAGAAGAAATACAAAGGAGAACCGTCATCGAAACATATTATTATAACCACATGAACAAAACGCAGCAGTCTGCCTACCATAATATCCTTCAGGGATTTCAGAACATGGCAGATGAGATCTTACTTCCACGTCTGGAGCCGGAAGAACTCTACAATGTGTTTTTTCAGCTCCGTCTGGATCACCCAGAGATCTTCTGGGCGACGGGATTTCGCTACAAATATTATCAGGATTCCCCGAATCTGATCTTTGTGCCGGAATATCTGTTTGAGAAAAATAAAGTAAAAGAACACCAGCGCGCCATGCAGGCGAGAGTAGAGAAGCTGGTGCGTCCGGTAAAGGATAAGTCCGATTGGGAAAAAGAAAAATTTGTCCACGACTTTATATGCGAGAATGTCCGGTATGATAAATTAAAGAAAGCCTATTCCCATGAGATCATTGGACCGCTGGGACAGGGTGTGGGTGTCTGCGAGGGGATTGCCAAGGCAGTAAAAGTTTTGTGCGATGCACTGGGGCTCTGGTGTATGATCGTTATCTGCGGCAACAACCCGGAAAAAGGGATCAAATACCGCCACACCTGGAATATCGTAAAACTGGGTGGCAAATATTATCACATGGATGTCACCTTTGACAATTCCCTGAGTCACAATGGCATCCGTTACGACTACTTCAATCTGGATGACAAAAATATCTTCCGGGATCACGAACCGCTGATCGCACCGGCTCCACACTGTACGGATGGGGATCACTTCTATTATAGGGAAAAGAAACTGTCCTTCACGAAGCAGGAGGATGTGTATAAGCGAGCATTACAGACTGCAAAAAAAGGTCGAGTGTTTACTTTTCACTGGCGTGGAGGATATCTCACCCGGGAGATCCTCGGAGAACTTCTGGAACTGATCCGGAAAGCCGGAAAAGAAAAACAGAAAAGTGCCCGTATCAGCCTGAACTGGCCACAGGCGGTCCTGTGCTTCGATTATGTGGAAGATCAGGGACAGCCGGAAACGGAAGTGACACTGGAAGAGGCGAATGAAGGGGAAATGGAATAAAAGACATGAAAAATCTGATATTTTGGTTATTCGCAAAAAATAAAAAAACATGAAAATAACTGTTGACAAACCATGTATACAATGGTATCCTATCAGAGTTGCGTCTGAGAGATCTC
>OLRP01001121.1_pt1 | contig 22382 bp, 14 predicted proteins | sample 1672401 | NCBI WGS metagenome assembly OLRP01 (sample SAMEA3136682, study PRJEB25190) | human gut metagenome | reverse complement strand
GGCAAAAGCAGATACCATACGTGATGTTATCGCATTCCCGAAGGTAAAGGATGCTTCCTGTCTGATGACTCAGTCACCAAGTCAGGTAAGTGAGGCACAGCTTCACGAGCTGGGACTTGATCTTGAGCCTGCGAAGGAAGAAGAGGAAGAATAAAAATCATGCAGCCGACAATCTATACATTTCTGATCGTTTGTCCACTTGTATTTCTTGCCGGATTTGTAGATGCTGTAGCAGGCGGGGGAGGCTTGATCTCCCTGCCTGCTTATCTTTTGGCCGGAGTTCCCATACATAATGCCGTTGCTACTAACAAACTGTCATCAGCAACGGGAACTCTGATCTCTACGGTACGTCTGTGTAAGAATAAATTTGTAGACTGGATTCTGGTACTCCCGTGTATCCCGATGGCGCTTCTGGGATCAACAATGGGAGCACATGTAGCACTTGTTGCCAGTGATAAAATCTTGCGTTATATGCTGATCCCGGTACTTCCGGTAGTTGCTTTTTATGTATTGCGTAAGAAGAATATGGATGAAAAAGGCGGAGAGATCGCCAGAAAGAAACAGATTCTGATCTGTGCCCTGTGTTCTCTTGCTGTGGGCTGCTATGATGGTTTTTATGGCCCCGGGACAGGAACCTTTCTCCTGCTTCTGTATACAGGACTTGGAAAAATGAGTGTGGCAAAAGCGTCCGGTACCATGAAGGTTACCAACCTTTCTTCCAATGTAGCGGCTCTTGTGGTATTTCTGCTCAGCGGAAAGATCGTGATCATGCTTGGAATTGCAGCATCTGTATTTTCTATTGCAGGACATTATACAGGGGCAGGCATGGTTATGAAAAACGGAAGCCGGATCATCCGGCCTATTATTCTTATAGTACTTGCACTGCTTTTTATAAAAATCATATCCGGAGTATAAAAAAACTCTCATTTGTTTTCCGTTTCAGTCTGTATGACCAGGAAATTCAAATGGGAGTTTTTTACTGGATCAGCGAAGTCCCCTGTATAGTTGCGAACATCTGCCGGATTAATTTTATTCGTCACTGTCGGAATCATCGACATTATCATCGACTTCTTCTGTTTCCGTTTCATTGTCACCGGAATTATTGTCTTCATCAGAGACCTCTTCGTTTCCGGTGCCCTGATCGTCAGAAATATCCTCTGTCATATCTTCAGGGACAGGAGATGCGGTAAGTGTTCCAAAAATAGCATTGCCAAGTTCGGTTCCGGCATCTTCGAGTTTCCAGGAAGCGCCGTCATTTATCAGGTGAAAAACAGCGTTGGCAGTTATGGTTGATTCGTTGTTCTTGATACTGTCAAGAAGAAGTTCGTGAGATTTGTCATATCTTTTCTGAGAGCCGTCAATCACTGCATCAGCGGAACCAAGATAGGTATTTAGTTCTTTTTCATATTGAGAGAGAATCGAATCACTGTCAAAAGTAGTCAGCTGTGCACTGACCTGAGCAAGATAGCCCGAGATGGAACTGTCTGTTATTTTATAGTTAAAACAGGAGTGAAACTGTTCCATAAGTGCGGATGCAATGGCATTTTTTGCTGGGTCTGAAGTGTTCAGGATGGAGTCCAGACCAAGGTAATTGGACATCTGCTGAACATCCATTTCCTGCAGGGTTTTCAGATAAATTGCCAGGGTTTCATCAGCTGGGACAAGATCCGGATCGGATAAATAGGTGATCAGACCTCCAACCAGGTCATTTTCCAGAGAAGAACTGTGTGTGATATCCCAGTCCGGTTCGGAAGAGGAACCATGATTGATCAGCTGAATGGAAGCATTTCGGTCTATGGTTTTATAGGAACCTTTTTTCAGGAGTTTGTGGAGATGCAGATAACGCTGCTCCAGAGAATTCCCATCATTATCTGTGCTTTTTTCACTGGAAGCGGCTTTTAAGATTTCATCTTTAAGGCTCTGGGTAATGAAATCTTTCGCAAGCGCCTGGGAATCCAGAGTGGTAAGCCGCAGGTGTGCAGAAGCAGTTTCCTGATCCTGGTCAATGGATATATCCAGTATTTTGTAATCAAAATTCTGGAAGAAGAGGGAAAAGACTTCTTTTATATCATCAGAAAGTTCCGTATTATCATCAGAATCTGGAAACAGTTCCTGATACGATATGTATTTCATGGTCGTTTCAGAATCCAGATTTTTAAGAAGATCCAGATCCTTTTTGATCGCTTTCTCCGCAGATGTTTTTGCCAGGTGGGAACAGCCGGTTATGGAGACTGCCAGAAAAACAAAGAAGAAAGCCAGCAGATATTTCACTGTCTTCATATCGTTCTTTCCTTTCAAAAAAATTTACATCTTATTTTATCAGATATCGCCTCAAAAGTCAAAAATCGCATAAAACTATACTATTTTTATAAAAAAATGGTGAAAAATTTGTGAAATTTGCATCGTTTTCCTCAAAGACTTTTCTTTTTCTCTTTAATCTGCTATGATGTTTGAAGCAACTTGTAGTTTCGGCATAATGCTGAGAAAAGAGGAAATATATGAAAAAACGTATTTTAATTGCCCTGGGAATTATTATACTGGCAGCCGGTATTGGAGCAGGTGGCTGGTATTACTACAGTCATCATATGGGGACTGTAAGCGGCAGTGATACCGTATATGTAACGAAGATAAGCAAGCTTTCAGAAATGGATTCCGGTGTGGAGAATCGTTATGCAGGCGTGGTGGAACCGCAGGAAACTGTGCAGGTAAAGATCGAGAGCGGGCGAAAAGTAAAAGAAGTACAGGTAAAGACCGGTGAAGAAGTGAAAAAGGGTCAGCTCCTTTTTCAGTATGATCTGGGAAGTATCCAGCAGAGTCTGCAGGAAGCACAGCTGGCACTGGACCGGCTGAAAAACGAAGCTTTAAGCATTTCGGATCAGATTACGACTCTGGAAGCTGAGAAAAAGAAAGCTACAGCTGATAACCAGCTTTCTTATACAATAGAGATCGAAACTCAGAAAATGAATCTCAAGAAGAATGAGTATGATCAGAAGAGTAAACAGGCAGAAATCGAAAAGCTTTCCCAGGCAACGCAGAATACTGAGGTGCGAAGTGAAATTGATGGTGTAGTCCAGAAGATCGATACTTCCAAGATGGGGGGCGACAGTTCTGATGGGGTAGATGATACTTTGACGGAAGGAACTGCGGATTCATCGGACTCAGGCTCTGGAGATAGTTCCAGCAATGCATTTATTACGATCCTGAGTACAGGGGCTTACCGTGTAAAGGGAACGGTAAATGAAGTAAACCGGGATTCGATCATAGAGGGAACGCCAGTGATCATCCGCTCCAGGGTAGACGCATCAAAAACCTGGAAAGGGACAATGGGGTCCGTTGATATGGATAATTCGGCTACTAACAGCAGCTCAGATGCTGCAATGTTTGGAATGTCCAGTACTGGTGATGATCAGACTTCCTCCAGTACATATCCGTTTTATGTGAATCTGGATTCTTCGGATGGTCTGATGCTTGGACAGCATGTTTATATTGAACCGGATGAGGGACAGGATGATAATAAAGCAGGTATCTGGCTGAATGATTACTTTATTGTGGATGCGGATACAGATAGCCCTTATGTATGGGTTGCAGGCAGTGGGAACAAACTGGAAAAGAGAGATGTTGTACTTGGACAGTATGATGAAAATCTAGCGGAATACGAGATTGCGGACGGGCTTACAGAGAAAGACAGGATCGCATTCCCGACAGAGGAACTTAAAGAGGGAATGTCTGTTGTAGAGGGAACCGCTGATCAGACAACTGCGGCTATGTGGGATACTTCTGATGAAGATTCCCAGGATGTTTCTGATGAAGATTACAGCGATATGGAAAGCGATGGATCAGAACCTGATATGGTCGAAGACAGCGGTCTGGATGGAGATATGAGCACAACGGAAGGGCTTTCTCCGGAAGATGACCTCGTTCCAATGGAAGGAGCACCGACGGAATGATTTTGGATTTAAAGGGAATATATAAAGATTACCAGCAGGGGAAAATGACAGTTCCAGTATTGAAAGATGTGAATTTTTCGATGGAAGAGGGTGAATATGTAGCAATCATGGGACCATCCGGTTCTGGAAAAACCACACTGATGAATATTATCGGCTGTCTGGATAAACCTACGAAAGGAACTTTTCTCCTGAATGGAGAGGATATTGCAAAGTGCACGGAGAATGAAATGTCAGATCTTCGTTTGAAAACCATAGGCTTTGTGTTCCAGAGTTTTCACTTGCTTCCAAGACAGAGTGCGCTGACAAATGTTGAGCTGCCTCTGAATTATGCAAAAGTCCCAAAGAAAGAACGCAGGGAACGTGCTTTGAAAGCGCTGGAGCGTGTAGGACTTGCTGACAGGGTTAATTTTAAGCCGAATCAGCTTTCCGGTGGTCAGATGCAGCGAGTTGCCATTGCAAGGGCGATTGTAAACAATCCCAAACTTTTGCTTGCAGACGAACCTACGGGAGCATTGGATACAAAATCCGGAGCACAGGTCATGGAACTTTTTCAGAAGCTGAATGATGAGGGAGTATCTGTACTGATGATCACGCATGATCCGGAAATTGCGGCACACGCCAAGAGAGTTGTTATGATCCGTGATGGTGAGCTGCAGGAAAAGAGGTGATAACATGAAAGTGGTGAAGAGAATAATTGTCGGTGTATTGATCGCAGCACTGGCATCAGCTGGTATTTATACAGGTCTTATGCATGTAAAAGAATCCAAGGTGACAGAAGTACCGGTAACAAGTGTCAGCAACCTTATGACAGACTGGTATTCGGAAACAACGCTGGATGGAACCATCACCACAAATGTTGCGCAGAATGTAAATATGGATAAAGATATGATCATTGAGAAGATTTACGTTTCTCAGGGTGATGATGTAAAAAAAGGAGACAATCTGATCTCCTTTGATATGACGCTTGTAGAGATGGAACTGAATATTGCAAAGCTGAAACTGCAGAAACAGGAACAGGATCTTACAAAAGCCCAGAACCGTCTGACAAGTCTTCAGAACGGAGGACCTATTGAGGACAGAACGGACAGCACAGATGATACAGAGCTGAATTCTACAGATGGAAATACCGGTGACAGTAATATGACAAGCACGGATACTCCTTCTGATGGAAGCGGTGATGATGAGATGCAGTCCACAACCGGTTCTCTGGGAACTGCAGTAGATGGAAGTTATCTTGCGTCGGCATCTCAGCCGTTGCTTCTCAGTGCGTTTACAGATACAGCTTCCGCATCAGAAGAGTCTCAGGAAGCAGATGTCATTGATGGGGAAGAGACAGCAGCAGGGGAAACTTCAGACGGTGAGCAGCTGGATGAAGATGAGGATTCTTCTGATGATGGTCTTATCATGGATCCGTCTTATCAGGATCCTGCGGTAGATGATATTACAGATGGTGAAACGCCGGATCTGAATGCAGGAGATGACAGTACACCTTCCGTATCACCTACGCCGACACCGACATTGGGGCCGAATGAACTTCCTGATCCGAATGCAACAGAAGAAGAAATTCCGGGAATCACAGATGGAGAACCGCAGTTTTATCAGAAACTGGATTATACATCTCAGCCATTTACAGGAACCGGAACAGAAGATGATCCGTATGTTTTTCTGGTGAGCAGTGCAAAAGGCAAGGTTACTGTCATGGGTTCATTTTTTAACCGGATGGCAGGATACAGTGAAGACGGAACAAAAGTAGTTCAGAAAGGTGGCAGCTGGTTTCAACTGGAATTTCATGAGAATGATACCATTGCGGATTTTGAAGACAGAAAACTTTCCTGTACAGGATATTATCTGATCGATGGAAGTCTTCTGGAAAATCCTGTTTATATGTATGCAGAGACAGAATTTACTTTGGATGATGCAATGAAGTACGATGATACTGGTGATGACGATGAAATTCCGGATGACAGTGGTGACGGAGATGACAGTACGGACAGTACGACCATGACCAGAGAAGATGCCATCAAGATCCAGAAAAATAAGGTTTCAAGCCTGAAACTGGATATTGAAGAGAGTAATCTGAATATCACCAAACTGGAAAATAAAGTAAAAAATAAACTTGTGACAAGCAAGCTGGATGGAACCGTTGCCTATATTGGAGATGAAGCAACCGGTTCCTATAATGGAGATGCTTTTTTGAAGGTAAAGAGCAAAGATGGTTTCTATGTTACCGGAACAGTCAGTGAGCTGATGCGGGATCAGATGAAAGAGGGGACTCTTCTCCAGTGTACCAGTTATGATTCCGGCAGTTTTGAGGCAAAGGTATTAAATGTTTCAGACTATCCGGTGGATTCTTCCAATAATTTTTATTATGGAGGAGATTCCAATCCCAATGTATCTTACTATACCTTTAATGCAGAGATCACTGATCAGTCGCTTCAGTTTACAGATCAGGATTATGTGACAATATCTCTGAAATCAAATAAACTGTCCAAAGGCAGCCTGGTTGTGATGAAGGCCTTTATCCGCACAGAAAATGGAACCAGTTATGTTTATAAAGATGTAAAAGGAACTCTGAAAAAACAGCAGGTTACTGTGGGCAGTATCGTAAACAGCGGATACTATGCCATTGTAACTTCAGGTCTGAAGTCGGATGATCTTCTTGCGTTTCCTTACGGAAATACGGTACAGGAAGGTGCCAAGACAAAAGAAGTAACATTGGATGATATGTATAATGAATAACAGGAAGGAGAAATTTCATGCTTGAAAATATACGCCTGGCATTTCAGGGAATATGGTCACATAAGATGAGATCCTTTCTGACCATGCTTGGTATTATTATTGGTATTGCATCTATTATTGCAATTGTATCTACGATTAAGGGCACCAGTGAACAGATAAAGGAAGACCTGATCGGTTCCGGAAACAATACTGTGCAGGTGCTGCTCTATGACGGAGACAGCACTTATGACATGGACTATGGCTCCTATGGAAGTTCTGCCACACCGCCCGTCATTTCCGATTCGCAGAAAACAGCCATTGGAGATCTGGACCATGTGATCAGTTCTACATTTTACTACAGCAGTCAGTCCGCAAGTGTTTATTATAAGAATACAAGTTTTCAGGGCGGAACAGTATATGGTATTGATAACAGTTATCTGAAAACGATGGGATATTTGGTCCAGTCCGGACGTGGTTTTGTGCAGAAGGATTATGACAGCTATCGAAAGGTTGCACTGGTGGACTCCAATGCTGCGCAGAATATTTTTGGAAGTGAAAATCCGGTAGGAAAGACCATCGAGATCGGAGCAGAACCTTATATCATCGTAGGCGTGATCACTCAGAGCGAGGATAATATGCCTAAGATCAATACATTGTCCGAGTATGAGGAATATTCTCAGACTATTATGGGAAGTGTGATGATCCCGGATACAACCTGGCCTGTGGCATTTAAGTTTGATCAGCCTCAGAATGTGACAGTCCGTGCGGACAGTACAGATAATATGAGTTCAGTGGGAAAAGCGGCAGAAGATGTCCTGAATACAGGAATCCAGAATGAGAAGAATAAATCCAATTTCAAATATAAAGCAGAAGATATCATGGAGAAGGTCAAAAATCTGCAGAAACTCAGTGAAAGCACAAATCAGCAGCTGATCTGGATCGCAAGTATCTCCCTTCTTGTCGGTGGTATCGGTGTTATGAATATCATGCTGGTATCTGTCACAGAGCGTACCAGTGAGATTGGTCTGAAAAAGGCCATTGGAGCAAGAAAAAATATTATTCTCGGGCAGTTTCTGACGGAGGCTTCGGTGCTGACCAGTATCGGAGGAATCATAGGAGTGGTACTTGGTATCATCCTGTCAAAAGTAGTGGCGCAGGTGTCCGGGGCACCAACGGCCATCAGCATACCAGCCATTATTGGTTCTGTAGTATTTTCCATGCTGATCGGCCTGATCTTCGGACTTCTTCCATCTGTGAAAGCAGCCAACCTGAATCCTATCGATGCACTTCGAAGTGAGTAAATACAAATAAAAAAACGCATACATTTTTACAGCAATGTACCGGCTTCCAAAAGTCAGATCTGAAGATCTGACAATTGGAGGCCGGTATTTTTATGCCTCAATATTTTATGGATTCAAGAAAGTGACTGTTCTGGAAGGATTACTGTAAATGTGGCGCCGCCCCCGGGAGTCTCTGAGACAGTGATCTTTCCCTTCTGGAGAGAAATGATTTCATTTGCAATGGAAAGCCCCAGCCCAAAAGCTGCTCTTTGAGAAAATATCTGATGTTCCAGTGTATCCAGAGGGTGGAGGATAACAAGACCCAGAGAACCGTTTTTATTCGGGATCTGAGCTGTACAGGCATAAAAAGACTGGATTCTGGATCAGTGGTTAGATTTTGGCTTCTGGACGAAAAAATGGAAAGAAGTTAAAAAAAATTTCCAGTGGTATCTGGTACTTCCGAAGACACCCATCCAGGCAGAACAGGTACAATGTGTTTTTCGCGGAATGGCAGCGTTTATTTTGTCACTTTTGCTGTATATATGGCAAAAAAAGAAAGCATAAATGGAATTTTTACAGGTTTTTTCCAGATCATAAAAAAATCATGGCAGAATCTTTGGATAGTGTGATATAATACACCATAAGTGGGCAAATATTAAAACAGAAGGAGATAATTTCATGAAGGTTTTGGAAGGTAAATCTGTATTTTCCGGTATTGCAATCGGCAAGATCTCAATCCTCCAGAAGGTTGACACCAGTGTAAAACGTGTTCACGTGGAGGATCCGGAAGAAGAGGTAAAGCGTGTGGAGGCAGCCAAGGAGCAGGCTGTGGCACAGCTTCAGAAGCTTTATGACAAGGCTCTTCAGGAGGTTGGAGAGTCCGGAGCGGCAATCTTTGAAGTTCATCAGATGATGCTTGATGATGATGACTATCTTGATTCCATCCACAACATTATCCGCACAGAGTCTGTAAACGCAGAATATGCGGTTGCAACAACTGGCGACAACTTCTCATCAATGTTCGCACAGATGGACGATGATTATATGAAAGCAAGAGCGGCTGATGTGAAGGATATTTCTGACCGTCTGGTACGTGTACTTTCCGGCCATGGAGATGGAGAACTTGAGGCATCTGAACCGGTGATCGTAGTTGCTGAGGATCTTGCACCAAGTGAGACCGTACAGATGGATAAGAGCAAAGTACTTGCATTTGTTACAAGAAAAGGTTCTTCCAACTCACATACCGCCATTCTTGCAAGAACTATGAACATTCCGGCACTGATCAATATCGAATACGACGAGTCCATGGACGGAAAAATGGCAGTTGTAGACGGAAAGAGCGGAAATCTGATCGTTGATCCGGATGCGGAAACCCTTAAGAAATACGAAGACCTGCGTGCAGATGAACTTGCACAGCGTGCAATGCTCAAAGAACTGAAAGGAAAAGAGACTGTTACCAAGAGCGGCCGTAAGCTTCATCTTTATGCAAACATCGGAAGTACCGGCGATGTTGCCAACGTACTTGCCAATGATGCGGAAGGTATCGGACTTTTCCGAAGCGAATTTGTATATCTGGAGAAAGAAGATTATCCGACAGAGGAAGAGCAGTTCCAGGTTTATAAGACAGTAGCACAGAACATGGCCGGTAAGAAAGTCATCATCCGTACCCTTGATATCGGAGCAGACAAGCAGATCGATTATTTCAATATGGCACATGAGGAGAACCCGGCTATGGGATATCGTGCGATCCGTATCTGCCTGGACCGTCCGGAAGTATTCAAGACACAGCTGCGTGCACTTTTCCGTGCAAGCATGTTCGGAAATATTTCCATCATGTATCCGATGATCATCTCCGTAACAGAAGTAAAACAGATCAAAGCGATCGTAGCAGAAGTGAAAGCAGAGCTTACGGAGCAGGGTATCCCGTTCCGTGATGATGTGGAGCAGGGTATCATGATCGAGACACCGGCTGCTGTTATGATCAGTGACCTTCTTGCAAAAGAAGTTGATTTCTTCAGTATCGGAACTAACGACCTGACTCAGTACACTCTGGCAATCGACCGTCAGAACGCAAAACTGGACAACATTTATGATTCTCATCATGAGGCTGTCCTCCGTATGATTCAGATGGTTGTGGACAATGCACATAAAGAAGGTATCTGGGCAGGAATCTGCGGTGAGCTTGGAGCAGACACCACACTTACTGAAAGATTCGTGGAGATGGGGCTGGATGAACTGTCCGTATCTCCGACCTTTGTTCTTCCGGTCAGAAAGATCGTAAGAGAGATGGAATAGAATATTATTGTTGCAAAAAAAGCTGTCACTTTGGTTAAAAGTGGCAGTTTTTTATAAAAAAAATTTCGTCTGCTTTTTTATAGTGCATTAAAAAAGTAAAAGGCATAATTTGTTCGAAATAAGGCATAAATAGTCGAAAATAATAGCACTGTAACATTGCGTGGCAATTGAGGATGAAGTATAATTAAGTATATATATTATATCAGTATTCAAAAATATGCTGTTTATTTGTGCAATAGTGATAATTTTAAAGAAAAATAGGCACAGATAAAAGGGAAAATGGAGGGAAAACATGAAAAAGACAGCGCGTTTTTTAGTAATGCTTTTGCTGTTGGTTGTTACCTGTGTGACAGGAATACCGGTAAAAGCAGAAGAAGCAACACCGTCGACAGAAGACAATCTGAATCTGGATGTCATTTATGTCATCGACGGAAGTGGTTCTATGGAGCGGGCAGACCCGGAATACATGGCACCGACTGCCGGAAAGCTCTTTACAGAACTGTGTGCATCCAGTGCAGAGGGCACAAGAGCCGGTTATGTATATTATTCCCATGTTATTCTTGACAGTGTGGGACTTACCGATCTGAGCACCGGAAAAGATACACTCAAAAAAGGCATGGAAGCGATCAAATATGATATCAATAATGATACCGATATCGCACTGGGACTTACAGAAGCCGTAAAACTTCTGAAAGAGGGAAAGGCTTTTAATTCCGGACGAAATCCGATGGTCGTTCTGCTCAGCGACGGAAGAACAGATCTTCCAAAAGGACCACGTACAGTAGAAGAATCCCAGAAAGAACTGAGCAAGACTCTCAAAGAGGCAGTATCTCTGAACCTTCCGGTATATACCATCGGACTGAATTATGATGGTTCTCTGGATTCCGCTACAATGAACGATATTGCCGAGAAGACAGGCGGTAAATTCTATGAAACAAAATCTTCAGATCAGCTGAATGGTATTATTGAAGACATTTATAATGACCACACAAAGGGCGGCAGTGCGGAACTTCCTTCCCAGTATGATTCCAAAACAGGAAGATATACAACAAACTTTACTGTTGACAATGCAAGCGTTTACGCGGCTAATATTGTAATTCTTACAGAAAAAGGTGTGTCAGATCCGAAGATCATCGATCCTTCCGGAAAAGAAGTACCTCAGGATGAAGAACACAATATCACGGTATCTTCTGATAAACGTTATATGACCATTAAGGTTAAGAATCCGCAGAAAGGTGAATGGACTGTAAGTGTGGCAGGCGACGCAAAGGATTCGATCAAGATCAATCTGCTGACCACATTTGATATGAACCTTACTCTGGATGTGGATAAATCTTCACCGAAAACAGGTGATGATATCAATATGACAGCACTTCTGAAATGCGGAGATCAGATAATTTCAGATGATGATCTTCTGTATGGTGCAACTGCTACCTGTATTATCACAGATGCCAGTGGAAAAGAACAGCAGATCCCTATGGATACAGACAGCTACAGGTTCAAATACACCATGAAGGCAGAGAAGCCGGGTGATTATACAGTAAAAGTAGTTCTTAATGGAAGAAATGAAAGTTTCTCAAAAGAAACAACCCCATACAAGATGATCATAAAAAGTACTCCGTTATCTGTAAAAAGCGGAGATGTGAAAAAAGTATCACTGTTTGGAAAACCATTCGGAAAGACCAAGGAAATTCCTCTGGACGAGATCACTACATACGACGCAACATCCAAGATTAACTGTGATATTGAAGAAGACAGTGAAATAAATGCGAAGGTTTCCTTTAATCCAGATACCAAAACATTCCAGATCGTTCCGTTAAAAAATGGTAGTCAGGATGTAAATCTCCGTATTGCGGATGAATATGGACAGAGCGCACGATTTACAATGCGGGTAAACGTAAAATCCGTATGGACGATCGTTATCGGAGTACTGGTATTGATCCTTGCAGTGATCGCTGCAATTTTCTTCATTCTCCGTGCAATGAAACCGAAATTCCGTGATCTGCTCACTATGCAGCTCACATTGCCGCCTGCTCTTCAGAGCCTGACACCAGGCAGCGTATCTATGACTTTGCCGGGCAAAAAATCCGAAGTGCTGTTAGGGACTGTGATCAATGAGGATCAGGTAGCAAGAAATACATATAATGAAGTGTTTATGCGTACAGGCCTTCAGGCTCTGGTACAGAATATCAAGCTGAAAGCATTAAAAGATGGAATTGAAGTCTGTGTGCTTCCAAAGACAACAGGCATGATCCAGATTGATAATCAGAAGATCGACACTGAAAAGGGTGTAAAAAAATCTGTCAGAAAAGGCGACAGAATTTCCATTCAGTATGTCAGCCCATCTGAGCAGGGTGGAAGTGTGCTGACATTGATCGTCGGAAAAGAACAGAAAATGTCCGGATCTATTTATGGATCTGGAGGAAGTGATTTTGATATCAGCCATACTGGCAGTCCATATGGTGGCCAGAGAGGAAATGGTTTCGGTGGAGGAAACGGTTTCGGAAGTGGAAATGGTTTCGGAGACGGAAACGGTTTCGGAGGCGGAAATGGCTTCGGAGGCGGAAATGGCTTTGGCGGAGGAAACAGCCAGGGAGGAAATGGCTTCGGAAGCGGAAACGGTTTCGGAGGAGGAAATGACTTCGGCGGAGGAAACAGCCAGGGAGGAAATGGCTTCGGAAGTGGAAACGGCTTCGGAAACGGAAATGACTTTGGCGGAGGAAACAGCCAGGGAGGAAATGGCTTCGGAAGTGGAAACAGCTTCGGAAACGGAAATGACTTCGGCGGAGGAAACAGCCAGGGAGGAAACGGTTTCGGAAGCGGAAATGACTTCGGCGGAGGAAACGGCCAGGAAGGAAACGGTTTCGGAGGCGGAAACAACCAGGGAGGAAACGACTTCGGAAGTGGTAGCTTTGGTGGCGACAGCCAGGGAAATACCCAGCCGGGAGGAAACGGCGGATTTAACTTTGGCGGTTCCGGAAGTGACGGAAGCGGAGATGACTTTTTCTGATCGCAGTTATTTTTTATAAACGGTATAAAATAATCCTTAAACGGAGGACATGTTATGGCAAAAGAAAAAAGAACGATCAGCTTACTGGAGCAGGCACTGAGCCTTGGCCAGAATGGCGGTATTTATTACGCAGGCGCACGAGTTGCGCCTGAGGAAAAACAGGCAGTGCTGTTTGTAGGACTTGGAGGAAGTGGTGCGGATGCACTGATCCGCATTAAGGATCAGATCACCAATAGAATGATCCTTCCTACTGATGAAAGTAACACACCTGTTGCGGACACACCGAAAAATATTGGATTTCTGGAAATTGATACCGATAAGAAAACCAAAAATCTTGCATATGGTACCGCACATTTTGACAGACGTGGAACAGAGTTCTGTGATATTTCTGTGGATGCGGTAGACAAGGTTATCGAGAATGTCCTGAAACAGAAAGACAATGGTGTAGAATACTGGCAGTGGTTTGATAAAGATGTAAATGCTATTGCAGGTGCGGATGGTGCAGGTGGAATCCGCCAGATCGGACGTATGCTTCTGGCAAATAACATCTTAAAAGTAGTTGCAGATATTAAGGGCAAGATCAGCAGTCTTATCAGCAATACACAGATCAATGATATCCGAATCATCTTATTCAGCGGTATTTCCGGTGGTACCGGTGCAGGTACATTTCTGGATATGGCCTATATTTTAAGAAAAGTGGCTAAAGAATCCATACCAAATGTAAATATCCTGGGCTATCTGATCATGACAGATGTCAATGAGTTAAATGGTGGTGCAGATACATCTCTGCGTGCAAACGGTTTTGCCTGCCTGAAAGAACTGGATTACTGGATGAACTCCAGTGAGCATATGGAACGTTACCATCAGAAATTTCCTGGCTATGAATTAAATGAATTTGCAGCACCATTTGATTTCTGCCATCTTCTGGATGCTTCAGATATCCACGGTCACCAGTTCAGTTACAAAAAGATCCTGCGTTCTGTTGCGGAGAATATTTTTGCTTACGTTGCGGGAGAAGCCGGTGGCGGTGATGGTGGTAATACCGCAATGACACAGATGTACAATAACATTCAGGGATATATGACCGCACTGGAGACAAGGGCTCCGTATCCGGCATGCTATAAATACCTGTCCGTTGGTGCCGCAAAGATTGAAATTCCTTATACAGAGATTTCAACGTTGGTTGCTGCACGTGTATTTGAACGTCTGGATCAGGGAATGTTCAGAAATCGTCCAACGCAGGAAGAATTTAATGTCACAGTATATCGTGATCTGGAAATGACAGAAGATAATATCCGAAGTCTGCTGTACAGAGAGGTTATTCCGAGACCGGCACTGCAGCAGTTTGACTATAAGGATATCTGGCCAAATAACACACCGTATAATGCCGCTTATAACTGGCTTGCGGATTTTCAGCGTGCGGTAGTAAAACAATCCGGAAATCTTCCAAGCTATCTGGAAGGAAAACTGAAAAATTACATTAAATCAAATCTTCAGAATAAGAAAACAGGTCCTGTATATCTGAGATACTTTGTGAAATCAGAGGAAAGTTATTCTCTCTATCATATGCTGGAAGGATTTAAGAATTACTGCAATGAACTGAAAGGCCAGTGTGCAGGCCAGTCCCAGAGAATGAAGGAAGAAATGCAGCAGATGTATGTCATGGGAACGAATGCGGGATTTGGAAAGAAAAAACAGGCTGCAAAAGATTATCTGGATTCTGTTGAAAGATGGTACAGAAATGAAGAATCTGCATTTTTAAATGAAGAGATCGTAAAAGTTATTGAGATTCTTCAGGGACGGTTGAAATTATACTATGATAATATTCTGAAACCTCTGACAGATACACTGTTTGAGCTTCCAAAGATATTCCATGACAATGTGGAGATCATCAAGGCACAGGAAGCTGTTGTGCAGGAAGATACGGATGTTCTGATCCGCCCATTGCAGTTTGAACATACGAAGCAGATGGAATTCAATGCGGCGGTTCTTGCGGCAGAAAATTCTTTCCTTGGAAGTCTGGCAGAAAATATCCACAAGTGGATCGGCAGAGATATTGACAACGTTGATGAGAACATTGCAGGAACTGTAGATGTTCCAGGATTTATTTCCGGATTTATTTCTGAGCATTTCAGCAAACTTCTTACGATCAACATGGTAAATATTATGTCTACGAAACTGAAATCAGGACAGAGCCTGAACCAATATATCGGTGACTGCATCGATCATCTTCTTGACAAGTCCTATGCCATGTATAAAAAAAGTGCACAGTTTGATGGAAAGACAGATGAATTTTCCATTCTGTCCATTCCAAGTGACTGCCCGGTAATCTATCAGACCGCAGTGGCACATATTAGAGCAAAAAATTTAAGTACAAAAGTCATTATCAAGCAGAGTGATGAGAGAAGCAGATTTTATATTGTCAAGGTTGCCAGCGGATTTCCACTGTATTCCAATGATTTCCTTGAAAAGATGGAAGAGGCATATGAGGAACAGATGCTTGGTAAAGCAGGAATGGGTAAACATCTGATCAGAGAGTGGCGTGATTATCTGCCGTCTCCGTATGTAGAACCTTCCTGGCATGGAATTTATACCTGTGAACGGACCAGAAAAAATAATAAAAAATACAGAGAACTTTTTGATGAAGCAGTAAAGCTGGACCTGATCACAGAACATAATGGAAATATTGTCCTCAAAAAAGCCAATGAAAAAGTTGCCGCATCTGTAAGCAAGGCCAATTTAAATGCGCCGACAATTCTTAAGAAGATCGAGCAGCTGACAAAGATCAAGATGGCAGTATGGGATTCCGGAGAAGAGCTGGTTCTGAAACCATTTGGTACGTATCTGCGCAACATCGGAAATTCCGAAAACAATCAGGTACAGGGAAATAAGCTGGAAAGAGAAAAAGATAATATCCGTGAAAATATCCTGAGATATCCGCAGGTAATGAGACAGCTGGAACGAGAATGCCAGCTTGCAGAAAAGATCCAGCAGCTGGAAGATGAACTTTATTATCCGAAATATTATGCATACGCAAAAGTAGCTCATATGATCTATGAAAATGAGATCATGGATGTGGTATATAAAAGATCAGACATGGATCCGATGCCGATCACGCTGATGGTTGGACAGGAAATGGCTCCGGACTACCGGGAATATCAGGTGTATCGGAAACTCTGTAAACTTCTGGATAAGAAGATGCGTGCAGAAATTGATACACAGTATACAAATCTGAGAGCGCGTATCAAAGACAGTATGGGACAGAGAGAGGAACATTATAAAGAAATCCGGGAGCAGTATATTCCGGAATATAAGGAACAGGTAGAAACGGTACGTCAGGAACTCTATAATGCAGGACCGGATGAAAAAGCAGAATGTATCAATAAACTGGATTTTTATCAGGGAATCATTGAGGAAATGACCAGAATGCTTCCAATAGACGAGCAGTCAAAGCTGAGTGACCACCATCAGGAGTGGGATCATCATGATATTCATCGGACAGAAGAACAGCAGCCTGTAAATCATCAGGCAGAGCCGCCGAGATATCTGGATCCAACAACCTATCAGCCGATCGCACAGCCACAGCCAGGCCAGCTTGTTTTTGATACGAAGGTGCGCCAGCAGGTTATGTATCAGCCGGAAGTGCCGAGATATCTGGACCCGATGACCTATCAGCCGATCGCACAGCCGCAGCCGGGCCAGCTTGTTTTTGATACGAAGATGCGCCAGCAGGTTATGTATCAGCCGGAAGTGCCGAGATATCTGGATCCGATGACCTATCAGCCGATCGCACAGCCGCAGCCAGGTCAGCAGGTTTTTGATACAAAAATGCAGCAGATGATCGTATATTATCCTGCAGGAGCCGGAATGCCGGGAAGCCAGCCAGGCTATCCGGGAGGAACCGGAATGCCGGGAGGTCAGCCAGGTTATCCAGGAGGAAACGGAATGCCAGGAATGCCGGGAAGTCAGCCGGGCTATCCTCAGGGAGGAACCGGAATGCCAGGAAGCCAGCCGGTTTCTCAGCCGGGAGATGCCGGAATGCCATCATGGGGAAATCCTTCCGGGGAAGATCCAAATAATAATATCTGAGAAGAGAAAGGAGATCCGGCTTAGGCCGGATTTCCTTGAAATATAACATAAGTGGGAGGAGACTTGAATGGAAGAAAGTCTGTATCAGGCAGAAAAAAATACAGAAGTGATCGAAAAAAAACTGGAGAGTATTCTTAATGATGCAGAAGAACAGAAAACTTTTAACAGCCAGAACTTTGTATCTCTGAAAACACTGGTGTTTATCTGGGTGATAGGAAGCGAGACAAGCTGCAGAAAAGCAGAGCTGCTTTTTAAAGAGGAAATAAAAAAGATCGTATCGGATATCAGAACTGTCCAGATCATCAGTGACTGGGAAAGAACAACAGGAGAAGAGGCATTTCATGCTTTTGCAGGCAGGATCAATCAGGCATCGCAGGATTATCTGGATGTCCGATTTGACAAAATCCTGATATGTCCGGTATTTCTTATGGACTGTCTGTGTCAGAGAGAAGATGAACAGAGAGTGGCGGATTCCTGGATCATGATGCAGACAGAAATGAGAAAACGCCAGATTTCTGTGGAATGGCATCCGTTTCTGATGGTGGAAAGTTATAATGTAGATCTCACAAAATATAAAGTACAGATGCTGCGCCGCCAAATGGACCGGATCATGGAAAACGGCCGCAAAAATTATCTGGAATGCTGCTGTCCATGCTGCGTACTTTCTGATGTCAATGAGAACGGACATAAGATCAATCTGGAACAGAAGATCAAAACGATAATCATGCTTATGATATTTCAGGATACAGACTGTGAAGATAAAGAAAAAACCCAGGGTGTTCTTCTTCCGGTCAGGAGTAATGAAAAAGAATATTTTTTTACGGCAAGAGCCATTTCTGTATGTGAACCGGTAAAATCTCTTACACTGAATCGCTTACTGGCAGTACATGAATATTATAAAAGTGCCGGCAGAAGGCGGACTACAGCATTTGATAAAATGAAGTACGAGTATTTTGAAAGTGCATCCTGGAAAAAGCGAATGGAAAAAATACCTCATGGACCAGATGGAAAAATATGTACATCACCAATATACAGTGTGATTCCTGGCAATGATATGCAGAAACTGGAAAAACGGCTGAAAAAGTTTGCCAACGATTATTATCTTCATCCCATTAAGGCTACAGCAGAGGTGGTACAGGAATGGTGGGATTCGTTTGTTGATGAATATCTGCTGGAACTCAATGGGGCAGTAAATCATCTTGGCATTCTGGAAGAAAGATCACAGAAGATCCTGGAAAACAGTCCGGTGATTGATGTACGTCAGGGGATGTTTTATCCGGACATGAGACAGTCCTGTGAACAGTGGCTTGCAGGAGAGATCCGTCAGGCTCCAAGGAAGATCATTGCAGAAGGACTGGCGCCGGAGAAAGAAAACATGAAAAGGTTCCGCCAGAAAAAGAAAGTGCTGGATGATGTCTTTCAATCTATGGAGCAGGCTGTCAGCAACCAGGAAAAAAGACTGGGACAGACAGAACTTCTTTTTAACACCGGCGGAGGATTTGTGGCAGATGCACAGGAAGAAGCCAGACGATGGATGGAAGAATATAATAATAATCATCCCCATGAAGTGATCCATATATTTCATAAATATCAGAAGATCATAGCAGGCTTTTTTAAGGATCATGAAAAAGATCAGAAAAACAGAACCGGAAATGATCTGCTGGAGATCTGTAACCGGATCGTTGCGGGAAGTCTTGAAAACCGTGAAGAATATATGAAGGTACGCCTGACAAATCTTGTACAGGGAGATTCCACACAGTTTTTTAAAAAACTGGAAGAGAACTGGAAATTTCCTGTGAGACTTATCGGAGGATTTCAGGCAAGCAGTCATCAGACATTATTTGTGATGGGAAATGAAGAAAATCTCCTGTGCCGCTGTCTGCGGAATCAGCCCATTTATGATATCAGTTTTAAAGGCTGCCCTCAGGATGACCGTATCGAGATCGTCCGTATTTCCGGGCGTTTTGCAGAGAACCGCATATACTCTGAGTAACAAAGGAGAAAGTAATGGTAATAGCATTAAAAGACTTAAAAGGAAGACAGATGGATTATGGCCGGTTCCGCTTCTCATGGACAATATCTGAAAATGAAGAAAATGCATATTTCGTGTGGATTTATAAAGAGAATGTGAGTATTCCGGTAATGATCAGTTATTCGCAGTGCATCAATCATTGCATGGAAGTCTCTTTTCAGTCGGATAATCTGGATATGGAAAGTATCAACAGTACACGTTTTCTTATATTTGTGACAGACTCCAGAAGAGAACTTTCAGGAAGAGAGATCATGGCACTTGCGTCACAGGAACAGTATCTTATAAATGTATACTGTGGAATTGCCACAGTGAAATGGAACTGGGTTTGTACAAATGCAGGGTACACTTTACTGCTTCAGAGTGACAAAGAAATCCCGGAGGGACTATTGTATTATGAATATTTCTGGGGAGGAACGATCCTGAGATTTGAAATTCCAAATGAGATCCGCGCGGGAATCAATGAATACAGAAATCTCCCGGAACTGCCGGGATTGCCACAGGTGCAGACAAAAGAAAAAAATATAAAACTGAGTGGAGAAGCGATTCAGATACCACGTTCGAAACAGGACACAGGAGGAAAATTTTCACTGTTTTCGATTTTTCATAAAAAATAAAAGGAGCAGGAGGCAGATATGAGTTATTATCCGATAAAATGTATACAGTGCCTGCGTCCCATCAGAGAAGCAGAACGATGCGTGAAGCTTACGAAGGATGAGATCAGGTCAGATAATTTTGAGGGAATCCGGCAGTCTGATGATATTCAGCTTAATGACAGAAAATCTGGAGCAAATAAATTTGTGCTGAAAGAGAAGCATATTGAAATTCAGTACAAAAGTCTTGCACAGCTTCGAAGTGAGAGCGTGATCACAAATGAACCGCGGTTGACGAGCCGCCGCTCCTTGATGGCGGCGTAGACGACCTCGACGCCCCAGCCGATACAGCCGTAGAGGAAGAACCAATACAGCGTTCGTACGACAAATGAAAAGATTTCTGTCTGGGTCATTCGGCGTCCTCCTGCGGGGCGGGTGCTTCGGCGGCTTCCTCCTCTTCCTCGGCTTCCAGCTCTTTGGCCAGGGTCTTGGGCTCCACCCAGGTCACGGTGCTGTCGGGGCCTTTGCGGGCGATCAGCGCCTTGATGGGGATGCCCATCTCGGTAAACATACCCTCGTGTTCGGTGCGCAGGTTCCAATCTGGCTCGTTGGCGTGCAGGTCAAAGGTCTGCCAGGTGATCTCAAAGCCTGCCGCCGGGAAGTAATGCAAACTGTCCCGGAACAGATCATCGTCGTCGGTCTTGAACCAGATCTCCGCGCCCTCATCCATCAGCTGACGGTATTGCAGCAATTGGCGGGGATGAGTCAGGCGGTGCTTGTTGCTGCCCGCGTTTTTGCTCCACGGATTGCAGAAGTTGATGTAGATGCGGTCCACCCGGTCGGCAGGGGTGAAGGCATTGCCCAGGCGCTCGATGTCGATGCTGGCGATCTTGACGTTATCAGGGGTCATGCCGCGCTCGGCATAGGCGGCCTCGACCTTGCGCTTGGCCAGGATCAGCACCTTGTCGGTGATGTCGATGCCCAGGTAGTTGATGTCCGGGTGCCGGGGAGCCAGCTGCGCCAGGAAACCGCCCTTGCCGCAGCCCAGCTCCAGGTGCCAGGGCTGGTCGGGGCGGGCGTAGGTCTCGTGCCAGTGGCCGCCGTGGGTCAGCGGCTCGTGCACATGGAAGTCGCAGGCCAGCAGTTCGGGGCGGGCGTAGGGTTTAAAACGCATTCTCATGGGAGTGTCTCCTGTTATAGTAATGTAGAAAGTTTCTCGCGGACGACATCGGGCGTAAGGCCGGACTGGGCCAGGCTACCCTGGCAGAAGGCAGGCTTGCCGCCGCCCCGGCCTGCAAAGGCTTCGTTCAGTGCCCTGCCCAGGGCGCGGGCGTCGGTGCCATCGGGGGCGGCCAGCGCGTAGGATAGGCCCTGCCCGCCGGGGGCGATGGCGCAGGCGACCTGATCTATGCCCGCGCAGACCGCCATGGCAATGCGGCGCAGGCCGTCGCCGTCGGCTCCCTCGGCCCACAGCACGGCGGGCCGGTCGGGCGCTGCAGCCTGCACGTAGGCATCCGCCAGGGCGTTTTGCAGCGCGGCAATGCGCTGCTTTAGGGCAGCTTCGCCGTTCTGGCGGTTCTCTACCGCCGGGGTCAGGCTGCCCGCCGGGGCAGAGAGCACGCGCCCTGCGGCTTCGGCGTCGGCACAGATGGCGGCCACCGCGTCATAAGCGCGCTGCCCGCAGGCCACAGCCAGCCGCATACCGGTCTTGTAATGCTGGGCAGAGATGATTTTGATCAGCCCCACCTCGCCGGTGCGGGCCAGATGGGTGCCGCAGCAGGCGCAGCAGTCGCCGCCGGCTTCCACCAGCCGCACGGGGCCGTCCAGCTCCTTTTTGCTGCGGTACTCGGTGGCGGCCAGGGTGGCGGCGTCGGGGATGTAGCATTGCACGGGGGTGTCGGCCCGCACGGCGGCGTTGGCTTCGGCTTCGGCCCGGGCCAGTTGGGCGGCGGAAAGCGGGATGCTGGTGTCCATCCGCACGTAGGGGGTGCCGATGTGGAAGCCCACATTCTCGGCCCCGAACAGGCGGTGGAGGGTGCCGCTGAGGATATGCTCGCCGGTGTGCTGCTGCATGGCATCCAGGCGGCGGGGCCAATCGATGCGGCCGGTCACGGCGGTGCCCGGCTCCAGCGGAGCGTCCGTGGTATGGGTGATGGTGGTGCCGTCGGTATGCACGTCAATCACCTTCGCAGTGCCCAGCGTGCCCAGGTCACAGGGCTGGCCGCCGCCCTCAGGGAAGAAGGCAGTCCTGTCCAGCACGACCGCATAGCCGCCCTTGGCCGGGGTGCAGGAGAGCACGTCTGCAGCAAATTCCTGCACATAAGCGTCTGTTTCGTATAACTTTTGCGTCACAGAAAGGAGACTCCTTTCAAAAAAATCAGATTTTTTTGAAACTTGTTTTTCCACCCATTTTTTGGCTGA